>Ga0315316_10001710_pt1 | contig 15620 bp, 17 predicted proteins | sample M160m3416metaG_FD_203702 | JGI IMG/M metagenome (GOLD analysis project Ga0315316, IMG submission 203702) | Ammonia-oxidizing marine archaeal communities from Monterey Bay, California, United States - M1 60m 3416 | ecosystem: Environmental > Aquatic > Marine > Intertidal zone | place: USA...
GACCCATGATTATTGGGATTTTAGAACCAAATGCAACGGTAAGAACTGTTGAAATTGGTGTATCATCAATACCCGTTGCAAGTTTTCCTAATGTATTTGCAGTTGATGGGTATACAATTAGTAAATCGGATCTTTTGTAATCAGCTAGTTCGATATGTTCCATATCTCCAGTCAATTTGGTAATGACATTATTTCCTGTAGCCCACTTCATATAGTCAGGTTTGATAAGTTTTGTACTTGCATTTGACATTACACATTTGACATTTGCACCATGACGCATTAGTAATCTGGCAAGTTCAATTGACTTGTATGCAGCAACTGAACCTGCAACACAAAGTACAATATTTTTTCCTGTAAGTTCGGTTCCATAACTTTCAACAATGTCGAGTGATGGATGTGGCAAATTTTTCTTAGACAATTTCTTTCTCCAATTTTTCTAATTCATTTCTTTCCATAGAAAACGAATGTTCATTTTCAGGAAATCGTTTTTCTTTAACATCTTCTACGTATGAATTAACTGCATTTCTAATCTCTTCAGACAAATTTAGATATCTTTTTGCAAATTTTGGCTTTATTTTCTCAAACATTCCTAACATATCATGAACCACCAACACTTGGCCGTCACAATTTATGCCTGAACCTATGCCTATTATTGGAATTTTGACACTTTTTGTAATAATTTCTGTAACATCACTGGTTACCATTTCTAAAACAATACTGAATACTCCTGATTCTTCTAAAATTTTAGAATCTTTTATCAAACTTAATGCTTCTTCACTTTTCTTTGCTTGAACCGAATATTTTTCTGCAGTTTGTGGAAGTAACCCTAAATGCCCCATTACTGGAATTCCTGAATCTTTAACTGCTTTGATAATTTTAGCAACTTCTTTACCTCCTTCCAGTTTTACTGCATGTGCACCTGCTTGAACAAGTCTTTTTGAATTTGTAATAGCTGAATCTTCATTTTCATAGGAATTAATTGGAAGATCACTAACAATTAATGAATCAGTTTTTGCATTTTTTACTGCAGTTGTAAAACGTACCATATCGTCCATTGTTACATCTCGCGTATCATCATATCCTAGCATCACCATTCCAGCACTATCTCCTACTAAAATTACATCGACTTTATCGCACAATGTGGTCATCGTTGAATCATATCCAGTCAAAACAGTAATTTTCTCTCTAGATTTCATCTGCATTATGTCATTAACTGTTTTAGACATTTTTTGCTCTCCTTTTTAGATTTTTACGAATTTCTAAAATTGTAGATTTAAGATTCTTTTTATTATCAAATGTAACCTGTCTTCTAGCTTTTCTTGATTCAGAAATAAGTAATTTCATAGCACGTGTCACATTATCAACAATTGTTACATCAGCAGTTTGAGCAGTTCTAGAAAGAGGATTGAGATCAAACGTGATAATCCTTTTTTTTGCCTTTTTCAGAGCAATAGTTCTATCTCCATCTTCTAATGGAACTAAAACAACATCTGCAGAAAAAATACCGTTTTTATCTACAATTCTTCTAGCACTGTCTGTTCCTTTCAGTTTTGTAAACTGTTTTTTATTTATTCCCAGTATTTCTTTTGCACCAGATTTTCTCAAAATTTTTGAGATTGCTTTTTTTCGTTTCTCACTTGAATAAAACAAATTTACTTCTATTTTTGAATCTGTTATTTTTGCTAACTGAATGATCTCTTTTGGACAAAGCGCTGCAAAATTTCCATTAACCGAAATAACAGATTTTTGTGCCTGATTTAGCATGTTTGCTGCAGCCTTGATTGCATTTTTTGCAGATTTTGTTGTCTTCTCCCCAATGAGATAATCAAATGCTTCTCCTCTTCCATGAGCTAACAATCCCTCCTTTGCTACTAAATTATTATTAAAACCATCAACTAACTTTTCTCTAATCTGAAGAGATAGATATCGAGGATGAGACTTTGGAATATTCATATGCATCAAAAAATTTATTGTAATCTAGCACCAAAATTATCAATCTTTGATGTAATAACTAATCCATCATTAAATTGTTTCAAAATTTCTTTTACCTTATTTCTTTCATCTTTAGTTACTAATGAAAAAATTGTTTCACCAAATAATGCAACACCACATTTTATTCTATTTTTATGTAATAGATTAATTACTTCATTCATTTTTGGTGTTACCACATTAACATACTTTGCAAATTCTACTGACATATCTTGAAATTCTTCAGCATCATTACTTTCAATTAGTCTGTTAACCATTTTTCCTCCTAAACCATTAATTGATGAAATCTTTTCATTGAGAAATTTTTTTGTTGATATTGGATTAAAACAAATTATGATAACATTTCGTTTTTCTTTTGAATTTATTTTTTTTACTTGACCAATTCCTGGTGCACCAGGTTTTACCCTAACTTCAAATCCTCCATGATATGAGGCTAAAACATCACCCAATCCAGTTTTACATTCGATCTCAACACTATGTGCTATTTGTGCGACTTCAATTTTAGATAATTTACATTCTAATGCATCATTTAATGCAATAGATAATGATAATGCAACTGCTGCACTACAACCAAATCCGTATCCCACTGGAACACCAACTTCATGTGTAATATCTACAAATTTTCCTTTTGTAGAAAATTTACTGAGAACTAATTCTGATACTCGCATATCTCCTGATTCAAAACCATTCACCTTAATTGTAAAGTTTGAAATGTCATGTTTTGTTTTGTTTCTAATTGTAACTGTAGTCTTGACACCTTTTTGTATAGAAAATCCTGCACCTAACGAACCTAATTGTTTTGAATCTTCTTTGTCTAATTCGGCTTTGAAAAAGCCTGTAATATGAGCTGGACAAAATGCTGTCGTCATTATGATCATGCTTGAGATAGGTCGAAAATATTAATACTTGGCTTAAATAATATAAACTAGTATAAATTGACTACGTTCACAAGACGCCTACAAAAGATTGGAAGTAGTATTCTGGTATCACTACCGAAAGAATGGGTTGATGCAAATAATCTAGACAAGAGTAATCAAGTTGAGATTGAAACAAATCAAAACAATCTTTCTATTAGAACGCAACAAAGTAAAAGACCTTCTAAAGAAATTGAAATTTCATACCCGTTACCAAAAGGTGAAAGTATTGTTCCAACAATGACTGGTGCTTATCTTCTAGGGTTTGATTTAATTAAAATTGTAGGAAAATCATCCATTTCAATCTCTGATAGAGAAAGTGTTCGTGGTTCTATGAGAAGACTAGTTGGAATGGAAATTATTGACGAAGATGCAACAAATATCTCTGTCCAGTTTTTACTTGATGAAACATCGATTAATCCACAAAATATTCTGAAACGAATGAGCTCAATTGCACTTGGAATGTTTAGTGATGTTGTATTATCTCTACAAAGTGGAGATAAAACAAATCTTGAAACCATAGCAAATCGTGATGCCGAAATTAATAGACAATATTTTCTTCTTGTTAGATTAATTCGTAGCACAATTATGGATCCCAGATTAGCTAGTATATTCAAATTAGAAAATATTGATATTCTTGATTATAGAATTGCTGCAAACACACTTGAAATTGCTGGTGATACTGTTGTAGAACTATCTGAATCATTAATAAAATCAAATCTTTCTAAAGTTGAACTAAAAAAACTACATGATTTTGCAAAAGATATGGAAGAAATACAAATAAAATCAATTGATTCTTTTATTTCTAATAACAGAACACTTGCAATTAATGCAATTACATTACAAAGAAATAATTTTGAAAAAATATCTACAATTCGATCATCTTTAGAAAGTAAGAAACAAATTTCTCTTTCATTTTTTGATCTTATTTACATGTTTGAGAAAATATTACAATCTTGGTCTGATATAACAGATCTGGTTAAACCAAGTTACAAATAATTAGAGTAATTTTTTCTTTGCAGCGTATATCATTACTGCACAAATTGTTTTTGAATCAATAATTTTTCCAGCTTTAATCATTCCAATTAATCTTTTAATATCCATTTTTACAACCGTAATAAATTCATCATTGTCTAATTTTAACTCAAATTCTTTTTTTGTTCCAGATGCAACAAAAACATGAATTTCTTCCTTGTTATATCCTACAGATGGGAAATATGAGACTAATTTAGTCATCTTTTTGGCCTTGTAGCCAGTTTCTTCAATAATTTCTCTATATGCACAATCAATTGGTTTTTCTCCTTTTTCCAAGGTCCCAGCTGGAATTTCTAGAATGTATCCGTGTGGAAATCTATGTTGTTTCACCAGGAGCACTTTACCATTTTCATCAAAAGCAAGCATAGCAGCAGCACCTGGGTGTTCTATTACTTCTCTTCTAACTTTTCTATGCTCTACTTGCATATTGTATGCATTTACTTCAAATAATTTTCCTTTATACAATTTTTCTTTTTTCATTTTTAATTTACTTGCGAAATATGTAATGTCTGTGACTTTGTTAATATTTCCAATCTTTTCTCTAACCATTTTTCTGGCATATCAATTTTTTTTGGAATAAATAATTCAGTTGTTATAGTTCCTTCAACTTTTGCTATTTTCTCTGTCATTTCATCCATTTTAAAAATACTATCACTGTATAAGAATAGAACAATTTGATTTTTTGCTAAAAATGGTATCATAAGATAATCTTCTGAAAATTCTTTTTTAAATCGTTTTAACATTTTAGAAATATCTTCTTGTGTGATGGCTACTACAGCATAACACAAAAATCCTTCAATTTTACTTGGATCAAATACAAGTGTAAATTGAATTGACTCATTATTTCCTAGTTTTTCTAATCCTCTATTAATTGTCTTTGTTGATAGTTCTGTTTCTTTTGATAATTGCTCAATTCTTTTTCTTGGATTTTCTATTAATTGTTTTAAAATCTCTAAATCCGTTCTAGTAAGATTATGTGTAATCTTTGTATTGTCTGCTTCAAAAACTGACATTACACGTACATCTTGCATTAATTTTTGTAAAAGTTCAATTTTTTGTTCCATGTCTTCTTTTACTATAACGCCAATGACTGTATTACCTCCTACACATGGAACAATAGTAAATGGCATACCTGCTAATTTGACATTCTTAATAATCTCTTTCTGATTTTGGCTGTTTACTACAATGTAGAACATGTTTAGTCCTAACAGTGGTGGTTGAACTTTCAAACAAAATTTTTCTATAATTCCTAATTTCTCCATTTTGCTAACTCTTGAACCAACTGCTCCACCAGAAATTCCTAACTCCTTTCCAATTTGTCTATCTGGTTTTCTACAATTGTTCAGTAATCTACTAAGAATCTTCATATCTAAAATGTCCAATCTGTAATGTTATTAGTATATTTATCTAATAAATCTAGCCTTTTTTAATGAATTTTGTCCTAAATGTTAGCACTATGACTATCTAGGGTTATATATTCGACAATTCCATACAAAACATGGATTACCGACTAAATCTGGCAGCTAGGATGCTTGTAAACAAAAGAGGAAGTTTGATTGCTGCAGTTCTTGCTGTGTCTATTGGAATTCTAGTAATTCATGTTAACTTTGTAATTTTCCAGGGAATTTATGACGCTATAGTTCGTGATATGACTGAATATCGATTTGGAGATATTTTTGTCAGTCATGAAGAAGAAGCAACAATAGAAAGATCTCATTTAGTTTACACAAACTGGTTTGAAAGGGTATCCTTGGTAAAATCCGCAACACCCCGGCTTTCGGGCAGTGCAGATATAGAATTTAGAAGCATGGGACAATTTCACGAAGAATTTGATGTTCCTGTGCTTGGTGTAGAACCTGTATCTGATATCATGGCATCAGAAATTCACACAACAGTAAGTGATGGTCAATATGTCTATGCTAGAAATTCAATTGTTGTTGGAGAAACTGTTGCAAGAGATTTAGGTGGTGTAAGGGTAGGTGATAACTTAAAATTAATAATGACCAATCAAGGTGGCGAAGAAGATTCAAAAAGATTTGTAGTTACTGGAATATCAAAAACTGCTGGAGGTCAAGGGTTTGATAGTAATGTGATTATTCACATTGATACACTCCGAAGCTTACTTGATAGGCCAGATGAATCAAATTCAATATTTGTAAAACTACATGAAAAAAATCCTGAAGCTGCATTGGATATAAGAAAACAATTCTTAGCTGCATATGCTAACGATGATCTAAAAGCACAAACAATTGAAGAATCTGCAGAGGGGACACTGAAAGGATTTCGTTCTGGAATTGCAATGATAAATTTAATTGGTTATTTTGGAATGGGTTCTTCTGCATTTGCAATAGTTACTATTCAAATGATGTTAGTAAATAGTAAAACTAGAGAAATTGGTGTAATGCGAGCAATTGGTGCAAAACGAAAAGATATTCTAATGGTATTCATATTGCAAGGAATGATTATTGGAGCAATTGGTGCAGGTGCTGGAACTGGAATTGGATTAGCATATACAACATATGCAAAAGAAACTAACATGCAATTCATGGGAAGTCTTGCACTTGAGGTAAATTATAACTGGCCAAAAATTGCAGAAACAGCACTTTTAGCATTTTTCCTAGCAATTCTTGCAGCAATATATCCCTCTTATAGAGCGACAAAACTACAACCAGTGGAGGCAATGAGAAATGTCTGATATTGTTTTAGAATTACAAAATGTTTCACGAATTTTTGGTGAGGGTGATGCTCAAGTAAAGGCATTAGATGATGTTTCATTTAGTATCAAACGTGGAGAATTTGTTCTAATAGTAGGAAGTTCAGGTTCTGGAAAATCTACATTACTTAACATGATTGGACTTTTAGACAAACCAACAACAGGTAAAGTTATACTTGATGGCAAACAAACAACCACTCTAAACGATGGACAAGTCTCTCAATATAGAAATGAAAAATTAGGATTTGTTTTCCAATTTGCAAACCTACTGCCAGATTTGACCGTTCTAGAAAATGTAATGCTTCCACAACAAATACAACGAAGTTCTGAAGATATTCGTCAAAATGCTACTGATTTATTGATTAAAGTTGGATTAGAAGATCAAATTAACAAACGCTCAAACAAAATTTCTGGAGGACAAGCACAAAGAGCAGCAATTGCTAGAGGATTGGTTAATCGTCCAACTATTGTGTTGGCAGATGAACCAACAGGAAATTTAGATTCAGTTACTGCTGGAAAAGTTGTAAAATTAGCAAAAACCATGGCTAAGGAATTAAACCAAACATTCATCATTGTTACACACGATAGACATCAATTTTCAGATGTTGATAGGGTAATTACAATTATAGACGGAAAAGCATTTGATGGAAAAGAAACCACAATGGAGATTACAGCATGAAAAAACTAATTATATTATTTACAATATTTCTAATCTCAACTTCTCTTACACCATTATCATTTGGAGATGCAAGACTTGGACCTGCTGATGTGGCTGAAGGCGTTCTACGTAAACAAATTCTTAGTGTAAAATTTTTAGATGCATATTTTGGTACTGATGGTTCCAAAATTGAGGTAGCACCAGGAGACAAAAATGTTCCATTTACTGTAATAATGAGTAATGTTGGAACACAAGATATTACTGGAATTAAAGGAAAACTCTCTCTTCCTGCAGCATATCAATCTCCAAGTGGTAGAGGTACTGCAATAGTTGCCGATAATGATCAAAAAGCCACTGCTGGAAATACTTTTGCACTGACATTTTTTGTTGATGTTTCAGATAGGGCACCAATCAAGGACTATAGTGGAACTGTTGAACTTAGCTTTTCACGATTAAGGGAATCTGGTGAAAGAAATGAAACATTTCCTTTCACTTTCAAACTTACTGGAGATAGTATAGTTAATCTAAAAACACTATCTGGTGCTCTTACGTCAATTGTGAATAATCAAGTCATAATAGAAATTTCTAATGCAGGTACTGCACCATTAAACAATGTAGATATTGTTTTACAAAATGATCTTACATCAGTATCTTCTCAATCAAAATCTATAACAAATTTGGAAAATGTAATTTTTGATCAGACACATTGGGATGTTGGAACTATTAATCCTGCATCTTCCGTAAATTTTTCATTTAATGCATTTATTCCTGAGTCAATCAAAAATGAACCACTTCATTTACCAATGACAATTACATATTATAATGCACATGGAGAAAAGCAAACTGTTACTAGAGTTGCAGACTTTTACATTAATGGATTAGTTGATCCATCAATTTATGGTGTAAAAGTAATTGATTTGTCCGGAAAACAAACAGTCATTGGTGAAATCTTAAATGAAGGTAATAGTGATGGATTATTTGGATTTGTTACTCTAAAACCAAGAGGTGAATCTAACATTAAAGAATCAACACAGTATATTGATGAAATAGAACCTGATAGTCCTGTACCATTTAACATTCCAATTGAGTTTGATGGCGTATCACTAACTGGTAAACATGATATTACAATTGAAGTCACATACAAGGATTCTATGAGAGATGAACATATCATATCATATGATACTACAATTGATGTTTCTGGATTATCTCTCTTAGATGCTGATAATGATGATATGCCAGTAGCTGAAATTATTACGATTATTATAATTGTTGGAATAATTGGTGTCTTGTATAAGAAAGGCAAGTTACCAATTATTAGCAAAAAATCTCAATAATTAATGCATAAACTAACATACTCTTGATTTGTCATTCAAATAATGCATTGGAAAGATTCTCTTCCTGATTCGTATGTAAAAAAATATGGTCATCAGCCATGTGTAAATATTGGTACTGCTGGGCATGTGGATCATGGAAAAACTACTCTAATCCAAGCATTAACTGGAAAATGGACTAGTGTGCACAGTCAAGAACTAAAGAGAGGAATTACAATTCGAGTTGGTTATTCTGATGCAGCATTTTACAAATGTCCTGATTGTGAACCTCCAACAAATTACTCTACATCTCAAAAATGCCCAAATTGTAAACAAGAAGGAGAACTAAGTAGAGTAGTTAGTTTCGTTGATAGTCCTGGACATGAAAGTTTGATGGCAAACATGTTATCAGGTTCTGCATTAATGGATGGAGCTATTTTACTAGTTGCTGCAAATGAAAAAGTCCCACAAATGCAAAGTAAAGAACATCTCTTAGCACTTCAAACATTAGGAATTAAACAAATTATTGTAGTTCAAAACAAAGTTGATTTAATAACATACAAAGAAGCAATGGGTAATTATTCTGATATTTCCAAATTTATCAAAGGAACAAATGCAGCAAAATCTCCTGTAATTCCTGTATCTGCACAATCCAATCTAAATTTGGATGCACTAATTTATTCAATTGAAACTGAAATCAAAACTCCAGAACATGATGTTAAAAAATCTCCTGTAATGCATGTTTTACGTTCATTTGACATTAACAAACCTGGTTCAAAAATTGCAAACATCAAAGGTGGAGTTATTGGTGGAAGTTTAACCGAAGGACAGTTTAACATTGGTGATGAAATTGAAATTAAACCTGGGTTATTACATGAAAAGAGAAAAAATTATGAACCACTGATTACTGAAATTGTATCTTTAGGTACTGGAGCTGGAACTGTTGACAATGTAAAACCTGGTGGTCTTATAGCAATTGGAACTAAACTTGATCCAAATTTAACACGTGGTGATTCATTCATTGGTTCTGTAATTGGTAAACCAGATTCATTACCTGATAATTCTGATATTGCAAAATTAAAAGTGAGTTTATTTGATTCAGCAGTTGGTTCTACAGGTAATGAAAAAATTGCTCCAATTAACATGGGTGAAATGTTAAGATTAAACATTGGTACTGCTCCAATTCCTGGTAAGGTTACAAAAGTTAAAGGAACTGATATTGAAGTAACATTAAGACGTCCTACATGTTTGTTTGAAAAGAACAATGTTGCAATTAGTAGAAGAATCGCTGATAGATGGAGATTAATCGGTGCTGGAATAATTGGTTAAAGTAATTTCTGATACTAGTTTTTTAATTCATTTAGCCACTCATAGAATAAAAAATATTGATTCTATAGAGACTGAAATTGGCACATTATCATTCATTGTTCCTAAAATTGTTAAAAAAGAGTTAGAACATCTTGCAAGAGATCCAGATAAGAAAATTGTTTCAGAACAAACGTTAGATTTTATTAAAAATTTTAAAACAAATGATATTGATGGCAGCAATGCAGATGTAGCAATTCTTGATTTTATCAAAGAAAATAGAAGTATTGTTGCTACAATGGATAGAGAACTGAAAAATAAGATAAAACAATCAGGAAGTTCAATTCTATCTGTTCATAATGATAAGATTGTTCTTGAAAACTAGAAAACTTTATTTCAAAAATAATTATTCAATGAATCATGTCTGAACTTTCTATCACTTCTTCAGATTTCAAAGAAGGAGGAGAAATACCAAAAGAATGTGGTTACAAACATGGAAATAAAACACCTAACATTGATTACGAATTTTCAGAAGATGAACCTCATGCACATGCATTAATCATGGATGATCCTGATGCAATGAAAGCGGTAGGAAAAGTTTGGGTTCATTGGTTAGAATATTCAGGAGCATTTGATGAGTATGTTACTAATGGCAAAAATGACTTTGGTGAACTTGGTTATGGTGGACCTGCACCTCCAGATGGACGACACACATATGTCTTCAAACTATATGATCTTGATTCAGATCTAGAACTCAAAGAAGGTTTCTCCAAACAAAAATTAGAGGATGCAATGAAAGGCCATATTCTTGCCGAAGCCAAACTAACCGGAACTTTTGCACCATAGTGCAATAAACTGTAAATAAGTATCAAAATTGAGTTGAAATATGTTATCTAATCAGAAATTATTCTCAGTAGGTAATTTTGATTTTAGATTACAGCATTTACTTGTAATTGGAGTATTAGCACTATCTGTTTCAATTTCAATCATGATTCGTTCTACTCCAGCAACATACGGTCTTGATTTATTTGAATTTGATCCTTTCTTTAATTTTAGAGCAACAGAATATCTTGTTGAAAATGGTTATGTCTCATATTCAAATTGGGTAGATGAAAAAAGCTGGCATCCATTTGGAAGAGATGTTTCTGAAAATTCACAAATAACATTACATCTAACTACGGCTATTTTCTACAAACTTTTTGGATTTGGATCATCATTATATCATTTTACTATAATCTTTCCATTAATTGTTGGTTCAATCACATCTCTTATTGTTTTTGCATTTGTACGTGTTTTAGGTGGAACAACTGCTGGACTTATAGCTGCACTAATGTTTTCAATTTCAACACCAATATTTACTAGGGGATTAATTGGTTGGTTCAAGTCAGAACCATTAGGATTATTATTTGGATTTGTTGCAATGTATCTTTTTGTTTCAGGTATTATGAATTACAAAGGTAAATCCTCTTTAATCAAACTTGTACTATCGGGTCTTTTCTTATCTCTAGGCTTTTCAGCATGGGGAGGAATACTATTTTTCATAATCCCTATCTTGATATTTTATTTTATTATTCCATTTATGAAACAAGAAAACAATTCAATTATTTTTGCAATACCAATCTTTTCAATTTCAGTCATTGCTTTCTCATTATTATTTGAACGAACTTCTCAATTTACAACTGATTATGTTGGAATGTTAATTATTTTGTCTACTGCGTATTTTGTCATATGTGAAATCATTAAAAAATTCAGTATTGATTCTAAACGTATTAGAAATTGTTCTGTGGTTCTCATATCTATGATTGTTTCTGGCGTGGGAATCATTAGTAGTGGAATAATTGATCTACCTGGATTTAGATATCTTAATGCGGTTAATCCATTTCTTACAACTCTAGATCCACTAACAGATTCTGTATCTGAACATGCAACCACAGATCTAGTGACATCGTACGTCTTCATCTCAGTTTTCATGATCTTTTCTATGATTGGAATATGGTTCCTTTTTTCAAGAAAAACAATTGATCTCAGAACCGATAAGCGGATTTTTGCTCTAGTCACAAGTATAGTTGCAATATATCTGAGTTCTTCTTTTGTTAGACTAGAACTCTATGCTTCGGTGGGAGTAATTATTCTAGGTTCTATAGGTCTAGCCATACTCTTCAAAAAATTATTTCACTCAAACATTTTTCCTCCCACAAAAATCATTTTTTGTTGCGTAATCATTCTATTATTCCTAATTCCTGTGACCCTTCCTGAAAATAAAAATTGGTTATCTTGGGCAGACTTTTCTCCTACGATATACAATGGAGGCTCATTTTTCCCCATAACTAACAATGACTGGGCTCATGCTATGACTTGGTTAAAACATAATACTCATGAAGATTCAGTCATTGCTTCGTGGTGGGATTATGGTTATTGGATTACTACATTATCTGATAGAACCACAATAATAGATAATGCAACGTTAATTGATTGGCAAATCAAAAAAATGGCTTATTCACTGATAACCACTCCTGATAATTCGTGGCATATTCTAAATTCGGATTCTTCTGTTGATGTTTCCAAGTATCTTGGAGATGAGAAAATTATAGAATTTGGTGGTATACCTGAAGATGTTTTCATGAAAAATTTCTATGAACACTACATTCCAAAACATTTTGGCACAGAAAAGAATTATCAATCAAAAATGATGTTTAAGCAGAGTTATGATGAATTATTAGAAAATCAAAAACAAGATGTTGATAATTATTTAATTGAAAATGGAAAACCCAAGTGTAATGTTGTTACTAAATCTGAAGAAAATTTAGATCTAGGAATTATTGAACAAAGTTGTAATCCAGTTACAAAAGGAATGGATGCTGACTATATCGTAATTTTTGTGGCTGCTGAAAGATTTGCTATTCAAGACTCAAATTCATTCCTTTATCTTCTTGATGGTGGTGCAGATGAAAGTAAGAAAACTTGGTTTATGAAAATTTCAAATCATGAACTATCTGTTTTTCTTGAATCTGATCACACCACTCCTACATCATATTTCATGGAAAATTCTACACTGGGAAAACTAATCCCATTTTCTATTTTCAAATATGTGGATTCAGTATCTGATACAATTTATGATGAATATCAACCTGGGTTCATAACTGTTTACGAACAGGATATACAATATCTCGATCCTGAAAATGATCCATTTTATCTTGTTTATGCATCACCAACTTTTTTCAGTGAAATTCCAGGTCCTGTGACATCAATTCTTATCTATAAAATTAATCCTGATTATCAACCATTATCCTAAATTATTATAAATTTCTACATTTACTAGATTGTCTCAACCAGAAACCATTCAACTTGTACAAGATTTCTCAATTTGCAGAATTTTAAATGGACTGTGGCAGGTAGCTGGAGGACACGGTCAGATTGATCATGATTCAGCTATATCTCAAATGTTACAATATAATGAAAATGGATTTAACACATGGGACATGGCTGACATTTATGGACCAGCTGAATCATTTTATGGAGATTTTAGAAATGAATTAAAAAAGAAAAAAGGAAAAGAAGAACTAGAAAAAATTCAAGGGTTTACAAAATTTGTTCCAAATCCTGGGCCAATGACTAGATCAATTGTAGAACATTACATCGAACAGTCACTGAAAAAGATGAATGTTGATGTAATTGATGTAATGCAATTTCACTGGTGGGATTATAATGATGTAAGCTACCTTGATGCATTACATCAACTAACAAAACTTCGTGATAATGGAAAAATATCTCATATTGCATTAACCAATTTTGATACGGAACGAATGCAAATAATAACTGACAATGGAATAGAACTAATCTCAAATCAGGTTCAATATTCGATAATTGATCAGCGACCTGAAGTAAAAATGGCATTATTTTGTAAAAATCATAATATGAAACTCCTAGCATACGGAACTTTACTTGGTGGATTACTTACTGAGAAATATTTAGGCGCAACCGAGCCAACACGTGCAGATCTTGATACATACAGTCTTCAAAAATATATGAACATGATTGATGCTTGGGGAGGATGGAAACTCTTCCAAGAATTACTTGTTACATTAGATGAGATTGCAAAAAAGTATAATGTGCAAATTGCAAATATTGCAACACGTTTTGTTTTAGATAAACCTGCAGTTGCAGGTGCAATAATTGGCTCACGACTAGGATTATCTGATCATATTACACAAAATGCTAAAACATTCTCTTTAAAACTGCAAAACGATGACTATGAGAAGATAAAAATAGTTACTGCAAAAGCAAATGATCTTTTTTCATCAATTGGTGACTGTGGTGCTGAATATAGATAAGCATTCATTTACCTACAAATTTTTAGTATATCAATGAAGTTTTGCCCAAAATGTGATGATAGGATGATTGGAAATCTATGCACCACATGTGATAAAAAAAAACTTCCTAAAAGAATAAAATTCTCAGATTATTCAAATCAAAAAATTAATAGTTGTGATAAAGGATGTGGAGGAAAAATCTATTTCGATGAAGATTTCAAAACAGATGAAGGAAAATTTGTTCCTATTGACAGAAATACAGGTCGTCCTCATAAATGTAAAAGAATTCCAGTACGTAAGACGTAATTTTAGAAATGCTTATCTAAAATTGAGATAATAGATTATAGATGGCATTAACAGAAGCAGATGCAAAAGCACTGGTCAGTGAAGGAATTTTATCTGCAGATTATGATGAACATAAAGATGCTATCGAATTTTATGATAAGGCCTTAAAAATTGTAGAAACCTCGGAAATTTATCTAAACAAAGGAATCTCTCTTGTAGAACTTGAAAAATACGAAGATGCTGTTACATGTTATGAAAAAGCAGGATCTATTGATGGTAATGATTCTCTTATCTGGTACAATCGTGGTGTTGCACTAACACAACTAGAACGTTTTGATGATGCAATCTTAAGTTATGAAAAAGCAATTGGTGTTTCACCTGGTTATGCGGATGCATGGTACAATAAAGGTGAATTGTTAAAACATACAGGACTAGAAGACGAAGCAACTGTATGTTTTGATAAAGTCAAAGAATTAGAAGGAGAGTAATTTTTCCTTTACAAAAATTTTCGTGCTTCATAATTCGGCGTTCAAATGAACTTTATCTCATCACTGTTTGAGGAAGTCAGAGAGAACCTCGTCTAATCTATAATCATCAGCATTTAGTAAATAGTTTACAAGTATTTAGAATCATTTATTGAAAATAGAATAAATCCTGAAAAGACAACATTTGTCATCTTTTCAGGCAGAGAAATTAATCTCCTGTTGGCGTGCAAACCAATAGAAATTATCAATTTTGATTCAAACTAAAACCTTTCTAACAGACAACAATGAAATACTCTTTTTACCAATAGTCTGTATGGTATATGCATGGATAATTCCAATCTCAATAGTCGCAATTTTAGGCATATCTGGTTATCTGGTGTACAGATTTGTGATTTTTGATATCTTGGCAAATAGTTCAGTCAATAGTACCTTGAGAAGATACAACATCAAAAAGACACAGTTTGAGATAATCAAAGAGTTTAACGAAAACAAAGGTGAGAACCTATCTGATGCAGAAATTAATCGCTTAGCAAAACGCTATCGTCGAGAAGAACCTGATCAATTTTTATCAATGTATGATAATTTGCGAGATAAGCCAAAGAACTAGCGTCTATCT
>Ga0315316_10001711_pt1 | contig 15616 bp, 10 predicted proteins | sample M160m3416metaG_FD_203702 | JGI IMG/M metagenome (GOLD analysis project Ga0315316, IMG submission 203702) | Ammonia-oxidizing marine archaeal communities from Monterey Bay, California, United States - M1 60m 3416 | ecosystem: Environmental > Aquatic > Marine > Intertidal zone | place: USA...
GCCAATGATCAATTCGAGTTATAAGTGTTTCTCGTGACATTATCCTGCCAGCGCCTTTGCAGGTAGGACACTCATCACTCATTGAATCCAGTAAGCTAAGTCTAATTCTTTGCCTCGTCATTTCCAAGAGACCAAAATCTGAAATTGGAGAAACTGCTACTTTTGCACGATCCTTTTTCAATTCTTTACGGAGATCATAATAAATCTTTTTCCTGTTAGATTCATTCTTCATGTCAATAAAATCAATTACTACAAGCCCAGACAAGTCCCTCAGCCGTAGTTGTCTAGCAACTTCTTTACTTGCCTCTAGATTAATTTTTAAAGAGTTTTCTTCGTGATTCTTCTTTCCAACAAATCGCCCACTGTTTACATCAACAACAACCATAGCTTCTGTTTTCTCAATAATTAAATATGCTCCACTTTTTAGCCAAACTTTTGGACGAAGAAGTTTGTCTATCTCATTTTCTATGCCTTTATCTTCAAATAATGGTTTTTTTGATTTGTAGTGCTCTAGTCTGCTCGCCATATTAGGAGATACGTCTTCAAGATAGTTGCTTATTTTTTTAAAAAGTTTTTTTGAATCAATTGTTATTTTAGATATATCAGGTGTAAATAGGTCTCTCACTACGCTCGAAGCTGTCTCAAGATCTTCATAGACTAGCGCAACATCTTTCTTTTGGTCACTTGTTTTAAGCAAATTTTGCCAATTTTTTTCTAGATTTTGTAAATCATTCTTTATTAGATCTTCGCTTTTACCTTCAGCAACAGTTCGAACAATAATTCCAGCTTCTTTGTCTTTTAAAGATGAAACGAGCTTCTTAAGTCGGCGTCTTTCGTACTTATCCCATATTTTTTTTGAAATACCAATGTATTTCGCATTTGGTACAAGCACTAAAAGTCTACCGGGGATTGCCACTTCAGTTGTAACACGAGGGCCTTTTCCAGCAAAAGCTTCTTTAATAACTTGAACAAAGATATTTTGCCCTGTCTTTAAATCAACATTTACATTATCATTTGATTTTCTACTAGACTTCCTTCTGGACTTCCTTTTAGATGTTTCATCATCGGTATCGTCAGAATCCATTAAATATGCGGGGTTCTCAATTTCAGAGAAAGGCAAAAAAGCATTTATATCATATCCAATATCAACAAATGCGGCCTGCATACCTGGAAGAACATTTTCAACCTTACCTTTATAAATGTTTCCTACCATACGCTGTTGATCTTGTTTTTCAACATAAACCTCAACAAGGGTTCCATCTTCAATGATTGCAATACGGGATTCTCCCATACTTTCATTAATTAAAATCTCTTTTTCCATTTTGACTCCTTAGGCTATTGGTAACACCAATAGTGAGTTTTTGTTAGCATGGATTGTAGGACGATATTGAGGTGAGTTTGGCTCTTCAGCCAAGGTAAAATCTTGAATATTGAATTACAAATTCAAGAATAAAATTTTAAAAACATTAATAACTGTGTCTAAAAAAAGACAAAAAAAACTTTTAGTTTCACCTACGGTTTCAATTACAATCCGTAATCTAATTTAAATAATATTATACCGTAAGCCAACAAATTAGATTAACCTCTAAGTATTTGATTCATATTTTAAACCAACCTAAATTTAACTGTCGATTTTGAACCATATTGCTTCGACTCTAAAAAAATTGCTAAAAAGGTCGTAAGCCCTTTTTTATGCGAGAGGGCTTTTTTTATTATGATTAAAGATTTATTGAAAAATAAAATTCTAACCATTGATGGTGCTATGGGCACGATGGTTCAGTCTTTTGAGTTAGATGAGAGCGACTTTAGAGGAGATAGATTTTCTGGCCATAAAAGCGACTTGAAGGGCAATAATGATATCTTGGTGTTAACTCAACCTGAAATAGTTTCAAAAATCCATCGCGCATACTTTGATTCAGGAGCTGATATAGTTGAAACCAACACATTTAGCGCGAATGCAATATCACAATCTGATTATGGCTTGGAAAGTGAAGTCTACAATATTAATTATGAAGCTGCAAAAATTGCATCAAAAGTTGCTAAATCGTATAGCGACAAGCCTAGATTTGTAGCTGGCGCTATTGGACCTACTAGCAGAACAGCGTCTTTAAGTCCAGACGTAAATGATCCATCATATCGAAATACAAACTTTGATGAGTTAGTATCGGTTTATAGTGATCAAGCAGTTGGGTTATTAGATGGGGGAATAGACTTATTTTTAGTTGAAACTGTTTTTGACACACTAAACTGTAAGGCAGCTCTTTACGCGATTAATGAAGTAACTAATAAACAAAACATTGATATACCTATATTTATATCAGGAACTATAACAGACGCAAGCGGAAGAACTTTGTCTGGTCAAACCGTAGAAGCTTTTTGGAATTCAATTAAACATGTAAATCCTTTGGCTGTTGGTCTTAATTGCGCTCTTGGAGCTGATCAAATACGACCTTGGTTGAATGAGCTCTCAGATATTGCGGATACTTATGTATTTGTCTATCCAAATGCAGGTCTCCCAAATGAACTTGGTGAGTATGACCAATCACCAGAAGATATGTCCGAAATAATTAAAGAATTCGCGAATGACGGCCTCGTGAACATGGTGGGAGGATGTTGTGGAACTACGCCAGATCACATCAAATCAATTCATAGTGTCGTAAAAAGTAAAAATCCCCGGAATATTCCAAAGGTTGATAATTATACTAGCCTGAGCGGGCTAGAGCCTTTTGTTATAAGACCTGAAAGTAACTTTATAAATATTGGAGAGCGTACCAATGTAACTGGCTCTGCAAAATTTAAAAGACTGATCAAGGAGGGAGATTTTGAGTCAGCCTTATCAGTAGCCAGAGATCAAATACAAAACGGTGCGCAGATAATTGATATAAATATGGATGAAGGTTTGTTGGATTCTGAAAAAGCAATGGAAAAATTTCTAAGGTTAGTCGCATCTGAACCAGATATCGCAAAAGTACCCATAATGATCGATTCGTCAAAATGGTCTGTGCTTGAGATTGGCTTAAAGAACATTCAGGGTAAAGGGATTGTTAATTCTATTTCGCTTAAAGAGGGTGAAAAAATATTTTTAGAGCAGGCTCAAAAAATAAAAAATTATGGTGCAGCAACCGTAGTAATGGCTTTTGACGAAAAAGGTCAAGCAGACTCATATGAACGAAAAGTAGAAATTTGCTCAAGAGCATACGAGCTTCTTGTTAAAAAAATTGATTTCTCTCCTGAAGATATCATATTTGATCCCAATATTTTTGCTGTTGCAACAGGGATTGACGAGCATAATTCATACGCTAAATCATTTATTGATGCATCCAAAGAGATTAAAACTCGTTTTCCAAAAGTTCATATTAGTGGAGGAGTTTCAAATCTATCGTTTTCGTTTAGGGGAAATGATGTTTTACGCGAGGCTATGCATTCTGCATTTTTATTTCATGCTGTAAAATCTGGAATGGATATGGGCATAGTTAATGCGGGCCAACTTACCTTTTATGATGATATTGAAACAAATCTAAAAACATGTATTGAAGATGTGATTTTTGATAGAAGATCTGATTCTACAGAACGTTTAATCGACATGGCTCAATTGCATAAAGGTAAAAAGAAGCATAGTGCAATAGATTTAGAATGGAGAAAGCTTAGTATTGAGGATAGGCTTAGCCATTCCCTCAAAGAGGGTGTTACTGATTTTATAGAGGAAGATGTAGATGAAGCACGTAAGAAATATGAGCGGCCAATTAATATTATAGAAGGGCCCCTGATGGATGGGATGAATATTGTAGGAGATCTCTTTGGTTCTGGTAAAATGTTTTTACCTCAAGTAGTAAAATCTGCAAGAGTTATGAAAAAAGCAGTAGCACAACTTATTCCATATATTGATCAAGAAAAGAAAGATATGGGTCTTGAAAACGTTTCTAATGGTAAGATTCTTCTGGCAACAGTTAAAGGCGATGTGCATGATATTGGAAAAAATATTGTTGGTGTAGTACTTGGCTGCAATGGGTATGATATAATTGATTTAGGTGTGATGGTACCCTCAGATAAAATTTTATCTGAGGCTAAAAACAAAAAGGCTGATATGATTGGTCTTTCTGGACTAATAACACCTAGTCTTGATGAAATGGTTCATGTCGCTAAGGAGATGGAGCGAATGAATTTTGATATACCGCTACTTATTGGCGGCGCAACGACTAGTAAAAAACATACTGCAATAAAAATCGAAGAAAACTATTCAGGCCCAACCATACATATTAATGATGCATCCCGATCTGTAGGTGTTGTAAGTAAGCTTTTTAATAAAGAAGAGAAGGCTAATCTTGAAAAATCTACAAAAGATGAATTTGAACAAATTAGAAATACCGTAAAAAGTAAAAACATCAAGAAGCTTTCTATTAATGAAGCTAGAGAAAGAAAATTTTTAACGGATTGGAAGGAATACCCAATTGTAAAACCAAAATTTACAGGAACTAAAGTCTTTGAAAATTATTCTGTAGATGAATTGTCTAATTATATAGACTGGTCTCCTTTTTTTCACGCCTGGGAGCTCAAAGGCAAATACCCTTCAATTCTAAAAAATGAGAAATATGGTGAAGAGGCAAATAAGATTTTTTCAGATGGAAAGAATATTCTTAATCGCATCATTGATGAAGATATATTAAATCCAAAAGCTGTTATTGGGATCTATGATGCATATTCTGAAAACGAAACAGTTTATACCCAGAAAATGAAATTTAATTTCCCTCGTCAATTAGTAGATAAAGGAAAAAATAATCCTAATTTTTCATTGGCAGATTTTGTTGCGCCCAAAAATGATTATTTAGGAATTTTTGCATTAACCACAGGGCACGGATTAAAAAATCTCATCGATGAATTTGAAAAACAAAATGATGACTATAATGTTATTATGGCAAAGGTTATTGCGGATAGACTAGTTGAAGCTTTTGCTGAAAGAATGCATGAAAGAGTGAGGACTGAGTTTTGGGGTTATGTGGAAAACGAGACGATGAAAAAAGAAGATTTAATAGATGAGAAATTTAAAGGAATTCGTCCTGCTCCTGGCTATCCATCATGCCCAAGCCATAAAGAAAAGGACGCAATCTGGAATATTCTAAATGTTGAGAATCATACAGGTATAACACTAACTGAAACCAGAGCTATGAATCCAGCATCATCAATATGCGGATGGTATTTTGCTCACCCGCAATCACGGTATTTTTTTATTAGAGAGTCTTAATTATTTTGCTTGAAAAAAACTTAAAACTTGCAGAAAAAGCTGCTCATGAAGCAGGTATTGTTGTTATGAGTTATTTTAAAACTTCATCGTATGATATAAAAGATAAATCCTTCGATAATCCTGTAACGACAGCAGATCACGAAGCCAATCAGGTTATAAAGGACATTTTATTTAAAGACACAATGACCTATGGATGGCTTTCAGAAGAGACTGTTGATTCTAAAGAAAGGTTAAAAAAGGACTATGTTTGGGTTATAGATCCAATAGACGGCACAAAAGAGTTCATCGAGGGAGTGCCGCAATTCTCTATTAGCATAGCTCTTACTCATAATGGCGATCCAATAATTGGAGTTATCTACAACCCCGCTACTAAAGAAATGTTTAGTAGTTGTAAAGACATGGGAACATTTTACAATCAAGAACCAGTAAAATGCTTGCAATCTAATTCTGAATTGACTGCTTTAGTTAGTAGATCAGAAGTAAAAAGAGGATTGTGGGAGAATTATACTAAAAATTTTAAAAAGCTAAAACCTGTTGGATCTGTTGCATATAAATTAGGCTTAGTTGGAGCAGGTAAGGCTGATATTTTTATTACATTACGACCAAAGAATGAATGGGATATATGCGCAGGGCATTGCATTATTAATGAATCCGGAGGAATGCTTGTTGATCTTTATGGAAAGTCAATTAAGTACAATCAGGAGATTACTCTTATTAAGCCAGGACTGATTTCTGGAGCGAAAAATTATGTGGATTCAATACTTCCAATAATAAATACCTAATCCATTTGTTTTGTGATGATTATTATGATAATCTTTATATGTTTATTAATCAAATAATTGAGAATATTTATGAGTGATTTACCAGGCGACGCAATAAAATGTTTAGATAAAGGTTTTGTAAGATTAGTTGATTCTATGGGTGGTGATGATGCAATAGTTCAATCAGCTCGCGTTAGCTATGGAAAAGGAACAAGTAAGGTCTCACAAGATCGCGGATTAATTAGATACTTGATGCGCCATAGACATTCAACGCCATTCGAAATGGTAGAATTTAAGTTTCACTGTAAAATGCCCATATTTGTTGCAAGACAATGGGTTAGACACCGCACAGCAAATATTAACGAATATTCTCTTCGGTATTCTGAAGCTCGCGATGAATTCTACTACCCGGACCCAAATCATATTGAATTTCAAAGCGCTGTAAACAAGCAAGGGCGAATGGGTGAAGTAGATGAAGATTTAAAAAAGAAAGTTCAGGCTTATTTTAAGGAGATATCAGACAGAAGTTTTGAAATATATTGTGAACTGAATGAGGCTGGTGTTGCGCGAGAGCTTGCGCGTGCAGTTCTGCCAGTAAATTTATATACTGAATGGTATTGGAAAAACGACCTCCATAATTTACTTCATTTTATTGGATTGAGATCTGACGGTCATGCTCAATACGAAATTCGTGTTTTTTCTGATGCTATGGCTTCTTATGTTAAAAAAGTTGCCCCTTTCGCATGGGAGGCATACCAAGATTATGCTGTCAAAGGAATGAGATTTTCAAAAATCGAACAATCTATTCTTCAACAAAAACTTCCCGAGAGAGTTTTAAATGACATTCAAGAGGATATATCTTATCGGCTCACAGCATCGCTTCATGCAAATAAACCCAGAGATGAGAAAGATTTGTACCCGCTATATAATCAGCAGGGAGGGACAGATAGCATTGAAGATTTTAATTTGAAGTGGGCTTCAGGTGAGATTGAGGTTGGAAATGTGCGAGAATTACGTGAGTTTAATTCAAAAATAGCGAGCCTGAAGTAGTAAAGATTTAGGTAGATTTCCTTTTTTAAATAATTTGTATAATTTTTTATGTTTGATAGAGCAGAAATCATAGATAAAAACTTTATTGATTTTGTTCAAAACAACAATCTCCCAGAGCTAAAAAACACTACCTCATTAATCAATGCCCAATTAAAACCTTCTGACCTAATTTCTTTATTTGAGTCTCAGGTGGAAAGTAGGCACATAGACTTAAAAGCAAGATTGCTTAAAAATGAAGGTAAATGTTTTTATACTATTGGAAGCTCAGGACATGAAGGAAATGCTGTATTTGGAAGAGTATTTAATATTGACGACATTGCATTCCTTCATTATCGAAGCGCCCCCTACTTCATTGAAAGATCTAAAAAACTACCAGGATCTACGCCAATTTATGATCTTGCCCTTTCATTTGTAGCATCTTCTGAAGATCCAATCAGTGGGGGACGTCACAAAGTGATTGGGAGCAAGAAATTAAACCTTCCACCTCAAACAAGTACCATAGCAAGTCATCTGCCAAAAGCAGTTGGAGCTGCTTTTTCAATTGATAGAGCAAAAGATCTAGATATTGATGAGAAAGTTTTAAAAACAAATAGTATAGCTATTTGCAGTTTTGGAGATGCGAGTGTTAACCATGCAACAGCATTAAGCGCCTTAAATACAGCCTCCTTGATAGCATTTAATGGTGGTCACGTTCCAATAGTTTTCGTTTGCGAGGATAACGGTATTGGCATATCTGTTCCAACCCACAATGCTTGGATTGAAAATCGATTTTCTAATCAAGTTGGAATGAAATATATTCAAACAAACGGATTAGACCTCATAGATCTTTATCAAAAAACTGTTCAAGCTGAACAATATTCTAGAAAAAATAGGCATCCAGTATTTTTACATATGAAAACTGTGCGGCTTATGGGTCATGCTGGATCGGATATTGAAACAGCCTATAGGTCACAAAAAGAATTAAATGATATAGAAAGACAAGACCCTTTGCTTTTTTCTGCAAGGATTTTAATTGATAATAAATACTTAAGCGCTAATGATATTATTGATCTATATGAAAAAAGCAGGAAAAGAATATGTAAAGTTTTTGAGTACGCTTCAGGTCGACCTAAACTAGTTGATCCTAATAAAATTATGTCATCAATTATACCGAATGATACTAAAAGAATTAAGCCTAAAGTACCTAAATCGAGTGAACGTAAAATCATTTTTGGTAAAGAGTTTGACAGATTAAGTCAAAAATATCACATGGCAAAACTGATTAACTACGCCCTTCACGATATTTTATTGGAATACCCCAACACAGTTGTGTTTGGCGAAGATGTTGCAAAGAAGGGTGGCGTTTATCATGTAACAGCAGATTTGTATAAAAAGTTTGGTGCTCGAAGAGTTTTTGATAGCCCATTAGACGAAACATCGATTTTAGGTTTTTCTTCAGGTTTTGGTCACAATGGATTTGTGCCAATACCCGAAATACAGTTTTTGGCTTATTTTCATAATGCAGAAGATCAGATTAGAGGTGAAGCAGCAACTTTATCATTTTTTTCAAATAGCCAATATACTAATCCAATGATTGTTAGAGTTCCTGGGTTAGCATACCAAAAAGGGTTTGGTGGACACTTCCACAATGATAACTCTTTATCTATTTTCAGAGATATTCCAGGACTGATTCTGGCTATTCCTTCGAACGGTGAAGATGCTGTAAAAATGTTAAGATCAGCAGTAAGGACTGCCTACGAACAAAAAAGAATAGTAATTTTTATCGAGCCAATTGCATTGTACATGACAAAGGATTTGCTTGTAAAGGGCGATGAAAAGTGGAGCTTTAAATATCCAAACCAAAAAGAGGAAATACCAATTGGAGAGGTTAAAAAGTATGGGAGCGGAAAAGCAGTAACAATTTTAAGCTATGGAAATGGATTATACTTATCACTTCAAGCCAAAAAAGATATTGAAGAGAAATTAAAAAAGGGTATCCAGATTGTGGATCTGCGTTGGTTGTCTGATATAAATATAGAGAATTTGCTAAATGTGATTGGAGATTGTTCGAATATACTCATTGTTGAAGAGTGCAGAAAATCTGGATCCTATGGTGAGGGTTTGCTTGCAGATTTACATGTTACATGTAAACAACCGTTCAAGCTCAAACTGCATGCATCTAAAAATAGTTTTATACCTATTGGAGATGGCGCTACGTCCACACTCGTTAGTAAAGATTCCATTGTAAAAGCTGCCTTAGAGTTGTTTAATGAATAGGCAAAGAGTGGTAGTGGTTTGCCCAGGGCGTGGATCTTATTCAAGAGAAACAACTGGATATATAAATAATTATAAAAATAACATTTCTTCTTATCTATCATTATTTGACAAAAGGAGAAAAGAAGATGGACGGCTTGGAATTTCCGATCTTGATTCGATGAATTTTAAATCAAAAGTTCACATGGTAGGTGAAAATGCATCTTCTTTGATTTACGCTTGTAGTTTGAATGATTTTCTTTCGATCGATCAAACTAAATACGAAATTGTTGCTGTAACAGGAAACTCGATGGGTTGGTATAGCGCATTAGCTTTTTCTGAAGCCGTATCTTTTGATAATGGGTATGAGTTAATTAATACAATGGGATCTATGATGGAAAAAAAAATAGTTGGAGGACAACTAATATACCCCATAGTCAATGAAGATTGGATAATAGATAAGAAGATTAAGCAAAAAGTATTTGATGAAATAAATAAGGTAAAAGCATTTGTATCTATAAATTTAGGAGGGTATATAGTAGTAGGTGGGAGCGAAGAATCACTTAAAAATCTATTAAAAAGATTGCCTCCTATTGAAAATTATCCTCTTAAAATCCCTTACCATGGGGCATTCCATACACCATTAATGCATGAAATTTCATCTAAGGGTTTTGACAAAATACCAAAATCGTTTTTTTTAAAACCAAGTATTCCCATTATTGATGGAAGAGGTTTTGTTTGGTCACCATATGGCACCAACTCTTTAGAATTATATAAGTATACCATCGGATCTCAGGTTACTGAATCTTATAGCTTTACCAAATCTATCACAACAGCATTAAAAGAATTTTGTCCAGATAAATTAATCGCACTCGGCCCTGGAAATTCACTCGGAGGTGTGATAGGTCAAATAATAATTAAAAATAAATGGAACTCTGTTAGGACAAAAGAATCGTTTATTGCAGAACAAGAAAAAGATCCATTCTTAGTATCAATGGGTATTTTGGAACAAAGAGAGATTGTTTCTTTATAATAAATATAAAGTGTGTAATTTTATATTTAAATAATAGAGGTTTTATGAAAGACTTAGGTCCAGATTTTTACAACATCACAGATCTTTTATCAGAGGAAGAGCTTTTAATTCAAAAAACTGCATATGAATTTGTTCAATCTGAGTTTATGCCCCTTATTAATAAGCATTATGAAGACGGAACATTCCCTCTAGATTTATCAACTAAATTAGGAGAGCTTGGATTTTTTGGATCATCACTTCCTCAATCTTCAGGCGGCGCCGGGGTAAGCAATGTAGCATACGGCTTGATTCTTCATGAGCTTGAAAGAGGCGATTCAGGGCTCAGGTCATTTGCAAGTGTTCAAGGATCTTTAGTCATGTACCCAATTCATAAGTTCGGTTCTGACGAACAGAAAGATAAATGGTTAAAAGATTTAGGATCTGGAAAGAAGATAGGCTGCTTCGGTTTAACTGAGCCTAATTTTGGATCTAATCCAGGCGGCATGATAACAAACTGTAAAAGAGATGGCGATGATTGGATCTTAAATGGTAACAAAATGTGGATTACTAATGGATCTATTGCAGATGTAGCAGTTGTTTGGGCAAATGATGAGAATAATGTTATTAGAGGATTTTTAGTTGAAAAAGGTACTGCTGGATTTTCATCCAGTGATGTTCATGGAAAGTTGAGTCTACGCGCATCGATAACATCAGAGCTTTCATTTGCTGATGTAAGAGTTCCAGATTCATCTCGCTTACCACATATTGAAGGTCTCAAAGGACCTCTTAGCTGCTTAACGCAGGCTAGATTTGGAATCGCATGGGGAATGATAGGAGCATCAGTAGATTGCTACAATACTGCGTTGAATTATTCAAAAGAAAGAAAACAATTTTCAAAACCCATTGCTGGATATCAACTAACCCAACTGAAGCTTGCTGATATGGTAACCGATATCACTGAAGGCCAACTATTGGTTTATCGCTTGGGAAGATTGAAGGATAAAAAAAAGATGACATTTCAGCAGGTATCATTAGCTAAAAGAAATAATTGTGTTATAGCTCGAGATATTGCTAGAAAATGTCGAGAAATATTGGGAGGAAATGGAATAACTATAGATTATTCTCCTATTAGGCATATGGCAAATATTGAATCAGTTTTTACGTATGAAGGTACTCATGAGATGCATTCATTGATTGTTGGAGAACATGAGACTGGAATTGCTGCTTACGATTCTTAAATCAACTTATCGATACTAAATCTTAGTTAATTTGTGTTTCAAAAATTAACTAACAAATTAATTCCGGACCTTAAAGAGACTAGTACGCTATACAGAGCTAAAATCGGTATATTTCAGGGGAAAATATCGATCGCAGTAAACTTATTTCTATTCATTGTAAAATTTACCCTAGGTTTAATTACTGGTGCTATTAGCCTTATAGCAGACGCAATTCATACCTTATCGGACATGATTACCTCATTTATAGTTATCTGGGGATTTAAACAAGTAGACAAGCCTGCTGATTCAAGGCATCCTTATGGACATGGGAGAGCAGAGTACGTCGCTACTTTAATAATTGCAGTTTTGTTGTGCGTTGCAGGAATTGAGTTTATAGAAGTTTCTATCGAAAGAATTCGAAATCCTATAATTTCAAAACCAGAATGGTGGATGGTAGGATTGGTATTTTTAACAATTCTTATAAAAGAGTTCACAGCGAGGTATGCAAAATTCCTATCTTCAAAAATTGCATCTGGATTGTTACATGCTGATGCTTGGCATCACCGTATGGATGCTATTTCAAGCACACTTGTTATATTTGCTCTTATTGCTGGGAAATTTGGCTATACAGCTATTGATGGTTGGGTAGGGTTAGGAGTTTCACTGTTATTGATCTACACAGGTTTTGATATAGCACGTGATTCGGTTGATGAATTAATTGGGACTCCACCAGATTCTGATGAGCTGGATAAAATTAGAAAAATTGCTTTAAGTGTAAATCAAGCACTTGGGGTTCACGATATTATTGTTCATCATTATGGACATGAAAAATATATTAGTCTTCATGTTGAAGTCGATGCTAAAAAAACTGCAGCTGAAACACATGACGTTTCAGAGGAAGTTGAGTCATTACTTAAGAATCGGATGGGAGTTAAGCCTACAGTTCATATTGATCCAGTACACCCGGAAAATCCAATAGTGAAAATGGTTAAAAAGGAGCTTGAAGTAATCTCAAAAAACGATAAAAGAATTAAAAATATTCACGATATTCGAGTAGTAAGTACAAATAATCACAATTTAATTCTATTTGGAATAAATACTATCTCAGATATAAGTAGAGATGATATTCTTAAGCTCGATTCTTTATTCAAAAAAAAATTATCAGTGAAATTTAATACTTATGAGATAAGGGCTAAGATCTCCCCGCTTTATAAAAATTAAGATATTGTTGTTGATGATATATCAATCAACCTGCCATCAATATCAACAACTCCGCACCCATTATTTCTCAGTTTAATAAAAACACCTTTTACTTTTTTAGAACCAACTGTCAGCTCTATAGCTTTGTTTAAATGTAAGCAGGACCTCTCCCAATCGTGTAATATAGCTGTTTTGTTTTTTGGGAAAAGCATAAGTAATTTTTCTAGACTATTTAATATCGAAGAAATAATCTCTTCTCTTTTAAACGTCATATTATATTCTTCTTTGAGGGACCCTGCGTTTAAAATATTTAAATCATGAATATCTTTATCTCCTTGATTGACATTTAAACCAATTCCGATAACAATATTTTTTGATTTACCTTTTCTAATCTTTGATTCACAAAGTATACCTCCAATTTTTTTTCCATTAAGGATGATATCATTTGGCCATTTTAAAGATATTGAAGCATCGAAATTGGTTAAAGCTTTTCTTACTGATAGACCACATATAAGTGGAAGGAATCCAATCTTATCAGAGTCTATTTCAAGATCAGTAAAAATTGAAAAAGCTACACTTTTATTTTTTTGGAAAATCCATTTTTTACCTCTTTGGCCTTTTCCATTAAATTGGTCATCTGTTATGACTATGCCAGAAGGGGTACCCTTACTAATTATACCCCAAGCTTCTTTATTAGTAGATTCAGTGCTCCCAGCATAAAAAATATTCTTGCTGAGAACGTTTGATTTGGTTAAAGACGCTATCAGTTTTACTGATAGCGAATTGTTAGGAATTTGGATCGAGTTTTTCTCTGAGTCTTAAAACTGTGCCTGGACTTAAAATGCCAGAGGTTGATTTGATTGAATCCTCATTATCCCAAAGTAAAATAATCCATGACTTTGAATCACCATATTGTTTACCGGCTATACTCCAAAGATTATCACCTGGCTGAACAACATAATCTAAATAGGTGGGCTCAAATGTTTTTGCTTTCAATCGTTCTTTTTGCAAATTAAAAAAGTTGTAAGGGTAAATGATATTTGGATTATCACCAATTTGCTCTTTATTCCATTCGTAAATGTATTTCCAGAGTTTAAAGTCACCGTATTCCCTTTTGGCTATTTTGACTAAAAAATCACCAGGCTCAACCATATATTTTTCCCAAGCAAAGTCTTGATAAAGATTTGATGATAGTTTTAGTTCATCTGATGGGTCAACTTCTTTTACATCTTCTACGACATCTGGCGATGGACCTGATTCAACTTCATCTACTAAAACGGGCTCTTCGACTTCTTCTTCGTTAGAAGCAAAAGTTGCTTCAGGTGGCTCGGGTAATGTTGCGCGTTGATTTTGAGATTCTGATATAGGCTTTTGATCGTTCTCAAGATTTAAAGGCGGAGCTGTTTGTTGCGAACACGAAACAATTAAAATAAAAATGAATAAATTGAGTTTTTTCATAACGGAGCCTATGTTAAATGATTTTTATAATTTTTTTACATTGATACACATATTAAAAATATTTGAATAAAATAACAAATAGATTTAGACTATTTGTATTCTCCAAAAGATTTTCTCATTGCATCAGATATTTCACCAAGTGTGCATTTTGATCGAACAGCCTTAATAATTTTAGGCATTAAATTTTCGTTTGTTTTAGAACAATCTTCAATGTCTTTAATTTTAGTTTTTACATCTAATTGATCTCTGTTTTTTTTAAAACCCTTTATTTTAGATACTTGTTTTTTTAAAGCAGCTTCATCAATCTTTTGGAGATTAATATCAACCTCTTCTTCCTCTATATATTTATTAAGACCTACAACTATCTTTTTCTTTTCATCAATAGATTGTTGAAATTTATACGAGCTATTTGCGATCTCATCTTGTATCCAACCATTTTTTAGTGCACTAACAGCACCTCCTCTTTTATCTATTTCAGCTAAAATATCATGTACTTCATCTATTGTTCTTTTGGTTAATCTTTCTACCTGCTCACTATTAGCAAGGGGGTCTATAAACTTCCCAACTCCAGTTTCATGCGCAATGATTTGTTGTGTCCGTAGAGCAATTTTAGCAGAATTTGCTGTAGGGAGTGCGAGCGCTTCATCGTAAGAATTAGTGTGTAAAGATTGCGCTCCACCTAAAATAGCGGACAGAGCTTGAATAGTTGTTCGTGAAATATTGTTTTCAACTTGTTGTGCCGTTAACGTAGAACCCCCAGTTTGAACGTGAAATCTGCACATCATCGCCTTTTCATTGGTAACACTGAATCGTTTTTTCATTATCTTCGCCCAAATTTCACGAGCAGCGCGAAATTTTGCTATCTCCTCAAGAAAACCATTGTGCGAATTGAAAAAGAAAGACAGTCTTTCCCCAAATATATTTGGATCTAGCTTTTCTTTAATTGCAGCCTCAACATAAGCTATTCCATTAGCAAATGTGAACGCTATCTCCTGTGAAGCCGTTGATCCAGCCTCCCTAATATGGTAGCCAGAAATTGAAATAGGGTTCCATTTTGGCATATGGGTTTCGCAAAAAGAAAAAATATCTGTAATTAATCTCATTGAGTGTTTCGGAGGATAAATATATGTCCCTCTGACAAGATATTCCTTGAGTATATCGTTTTGGATAGTTCCCTTTAATTTTTTTAATGCAATACCCTTTTCTTCAGCTAAAATAATATAAAATGATAATAAAATAGCTGCGGTAGAATTTATTGTCATTGATGTTGAGACATCTTTTAAGTTTATGTCCTTAAACAAAGTGCTCATGTCATCAATAGAGGCAATTGGAACACCAACTTTCCCAACTTCACCTTCCGACATTACGTGGTCAGGATCATATCCTATTTGCGTAGGTAGATCAAAGGCCACCGAAAGTCCAGCTACTCCCTGACTAATTAGATATT
>Ga0315316_10001712_pt1 | contig 15616 bp, 19 predicted proteins | sample M160m3416metaG_FD_203702 | JGI IMG/M metagenome (GOLD analysis project Ga0315316, IMG submission 203702) | Ammonia-oxidizing marine archaeal communities from Monterey Bay, California, United States - M1 60m 3416 | ecosystem: Environmental > Aquatic > Marine > Intertidal zone | place: USA...
GTTGGCCAAAAATGACCTTGCCGATATTTTCTTTAACCGCCGCCATACGTTGGCCGAGGGCTTCTACTTCCGACACAAGGCGGGCTGGCGGATCGCCGGCTGCGGGGGCTGTATCTGTGGTGGTGTCAATATCGGTCACGGCGATCCTCTGAAATAGGGTATGTAAGACCTATGACGGCACATTCTCTCACTAATCTTGAACGCGCACTGGCGCAAAGCAAGGCTAAAGGTGGCATTTCTTCTACGCCCGCGGGCGGCCAGCAGATGTGCGGCGATATAGATATGCGGATCGCGCGCGACGGCACCTGGCACTATATGGGCTCGCCGATCGGCCGGATGCCGCTAGTCAAATTGTTTGCCTCGGTACTGAATCGGGACGATTCCGGCGATTTCTGGCTGATCACGCCCGCTGAAATGTGCCGTATCCAGGTCGACGATGCGCCGTTTACGGCGGTTGAGATGACGGTCGCGGGGAGCGCCGAACGGCAAGTGCTCGTTTTCCGCACAAATCTTGACGAAATCGTGACCGTGGGCGCGGCAAATCCGCTCCGGGTAGAGATAAATTCTGACACGCAGGCGCCTGCGCCCTATGTAACGGTCAGGGACGGGCTCGACGCCCTGATTTCCCGGGCGGTATTTTACGAACTGGTTGAAATCGCAGAAGCGCGTGACGACGGATCGGCCGATGTGCTGGGCGTTTGGAGCAGTGGTGAATTTTTCGAAATCGGATCTCTTGGCAATGCCTGACGACCATATTCTCAACGGCAACGATGCCGCCGGCCTGCGCCGCCATATCTTGGGCGCTTTCGACGGTCCCGGGATCGAGCCACCGTCGCTGGACAACGGCGATGAAGCATATGGCTGGGTGTCGCAGGACAAGGATGTGAAGCCGACGCGGATTACATCGGCGGCAGTGCTCGTGCCGTTGGTCGAGCGACCCGAAGGCATGACGGTATTGTTGACGCAGAGAACCGCCCATCTCAACAGCCATGCCGGCCAGGTATCCTTTCCCGGAGGCAAAACCGAACCGTATGACGAACACGCCGAAGACACGGCTTTGCGCGAAACCGAAGAAGAAATCGGACTTCCGCGCGAACATGTCGAACTGATCGGGCGGCTCGGGACGCGGACGACGGGTTCAGGGTTCCGCGTCACCCCCGTTGTCGGGTTGATCCGTCCGCCGGATGATTTCAGGCCGGATCCGGGAGAGGTCGAAACCATCTTCGAGGTGCCGCTTCCTTTTGTACTCGATCCCGAAAACCACAAGACCGAGACTCGTCTGATTGAGGGCCTGGAGAGACAGTTTTATGTCATGCCCTATGAAAATTTCTATATATGGGGGCTGACCGCCCGCCTGCTCGTAGCCCTTAGAAACACGTTGGGGACGCCATGATCCGTCTGCTTTTACTAACTTTTATCCCTTTGCTTTTACCTTTCGTGGCGTGGTTCATCTGGCGCGTCTTTCGGGGCACACCGGTGATCGATGCGCAGACCGGTGACCAGGTGCCGCCTGATTTCCAGAAAGCGCCGCGTGGCAAGTTGCTGGCGGCGGGGTTTGTCCTCATGTTCGTGACCGTGGGGACATTCCTGCTGTTTCAGCATCACTTCGCTGACGAACCTTATAAGGGTATCGATGTCGACGAGGTCGAGCGTAAACTTGAAGAAGAGAAGATGCGTCTGCGGCAACAAAACGCGAAATAACAACTGTCGAAATGCCCCGTGACTCCGGCTGATAAAATTGTACCGCCCGAATGGATGGACGCTGAAGATACTCTCCGTCTGTTCGCCGCATTGAATGATGGCGGGGTGGAGGTTCGCTTTGTCGGTGGCTGCGTGCGCGATGCGGTGTTCGGTCGACCGGTCAAGGATATCGACCTGGCGACGGATGCAGAACCGCTGCGGGTCATAGAACTCCTCGGTGAAAAGATGATCCGGGCGGTGCCAACCGGCGCCGATCATGGCACCATCACCGCAATTCCAGACCAGCGACCGTTTGAAATCACGACCCTGCGTCAGGATATAGCCACCGACGGCCGCCATGCCGAGGTCGGCTTTACCAAAGACTGGGCAGCGGATGCGGCGCGTCGCGATTTTACGATCAATGCACTGTCCGCTGACCGAGATGGCAATATCTATGATTATGTCGACGGGCTTGCCGACCTTCGCGCAGGCCGCGTGCGGTTTATTGGCGTGCCGGAAGACAGGATCGCCGAAGATAATCTCAGAATTCTTAGGTTCTTCCGCTTCCATGCGACATATGCGGCGGCCGATCCCGATGAAGCCTCGCTTGCGGCCTGTCACGAAGCTTCGAGTATGGTTGAAACGCTATCGGGCGAACGTGTCTGGCAGGAGCTATCGCGTTTGCTGATTCTGTCGGAGCCGCGTTCTGTGTTCGAACTTATGGAGAATGCGTGCGTGTTACGCCTTTTGTTGCCGGTGGGTCGGTCAGTTGCCCGTCTGCAGGTACTTGCGGCACTCGAAGATATGGCGCGTGTGCCGGCAGATTCGATCCGACGGCTGACGGCGCTGATCCAGCCTGACCGCCAGGAATCATCCCAGATTGCAGCACGTCTGCGCTTGTCGCGAGTGGAAACCACCAGGCTCCATGAGCTTGGTGCGAGCCGTGGCGGTTCGGCAGCCGCTATGCCCGAGCTGTTGCTTCGCCGGGCGCTATACACATTAGGGCGGGAAATTTTTCGCGATCTTATTCTGCTCGACTGGGCGGATCAGATCGCCCGGGAGCCCGCAGTTTCGGCCGGCAACACGCTGGACTGGAAAGCTACCTGGGACGCGACGCGCGACTGGACGAAGCCCGAATGTCCGCTGACAGGGGACGACGTCATGGCTGCGGGCGTAGACGAAGGGCCCGACGTCGGCGAAATTCTGAAAGATATCGAGGAATGGTGGGTCGACCAGGCCTTCCGTCCGGGACGCGATGAATGTCTCGACCGTCTCCGCCTTGTTATGCGACGGCGGTAGCGCGTTTTGACTGTCTCCCGATCCTAGACGTCCGGGAAACGCTTTCGCAGTTCTTCGAGCGTCATTTTTTCGCGCATCTCGTCATCGAGATAGTCGACACCGATACCCAACTCATCCCACCTTGCCGCAATTCTGCGTTCCAGTTCCGGATCCATCGACGCGATCGGCGACATGCGCCGCCCACCCCAGTCCGGATTGCGGTCGAACGTCCAGTTCCGGGTGGCGTCGATCAGGACACGCGTCCAGCGCGCGGTGCCGAATTTCCGGATCTCGGTATATTCGGGCCGTGTCGACGGATCGAGTGGTGATCCGAAAGTCGGGCCAAACGTCATGACCCCGTCTTCGCTGGCGTTCACGCGAAACGCCATCGCCCATTCTCGGGCTTCCCAGTCACGCAGGTCGATATCTTCTTCAACGACCATGACGTTCTTGAAGAACCACTGTCCGGCGGATGTGCCCCACAGCGTATTGGCGATCTGTTGGGCGTGGCCGTGATAGCGTTTCTGAATCTGGACGACGATATTCATGCCGGTAACCACCGGCGGCATCCAGACATCGAGCACCCCGTCGACACCGGCATCTTCGAGCATGTTCCAGGCAATCGCCGACCACGAATAGGCACAAAGCGCCGAATCCTCGCTGGGAAATCCGGGGCGGGCGCCTTCAAGCGCACCGCGCATGATCGGGTTGTCGCGGTGGGTGATGCATTCGATCTGGAGGACAGGCTTGGGCGACGGGGTGCCGCCCTCGTGGCCCGGGTAATCCGCAAACGGTCCTTCCATAACAAAGGTGTCGGGGTCCGGATCGATATATCCTTCGATGACGAATTCGGCGTTGGCCGGCACTTCGAGGTCGTTGGTTTCGCATTTCACAAGCTCGACCGGCTTACCGAGGATCGCGCCCATCATGTCCCATTCGCAGACCCGCCGCGGAAACGGACTGCCGGCGCAGAACGGCAATACGTCGTGCCAGCCGTGAACCAGGGCCACCGGCATTTTTTCGCGTGAATTTCGATGTTTGCCGAAATGTCCGCCCCAGCCCTGGGTCGGCAGCATCAGCTTGGCGATCTTGTTGCGACCCGCGACCATGCCGCGGTAAAGCCCGACATTTGCCCGGCCAGTTTCCGGATCCTGGGTGACGACGCCACAATAGGTGTCGATGTAACGTCCGCCATCGGCGCCGAACCAGCGCGGTGCGGGGAATTGGCCAAGATCGATCTGGTTGTCGCGCAGGATATTCGCCTTTACCGGGCCGCTTTCCACGGACACCGGCGGCAGCGGCTCGCGGTACCGGGTCTTGAAATGGCGCACCAGGTCCTTATCGGATGTTTCCGGCGCCAGGCCGGCCATGATCGCGGTGCGTTTGCGGGTCGACAGACCGCAGGTCATCAGCCGGGTACAAAGCGTATCGGTGTGATCGCGGATGTTTTCAAATATCAGGGCAGGGCCGCCGAGTGCCATATTGGCCCGTGTAATTGCCCCGATTTCTTCATCCCAGTCCACGCGCGCGCCCACACGTTTGAGCTGACCGGCCTTTTCCAGTGTTTCGATCCAGGACCGCAGATCGGGCGTCTGACTTTTTGTCATTTCAATTTTCCAATAAACCGGGATCAAGTTCATCCCGTTCAGCTTCGTTTAATGTTAGGTCATTCATGGTCGGTCAGGCATTCGAAATAAAACGATACTTATAAAACGACTTGTCAGTTTTCAAGGTGATTGAAAAAAGGGATTTGGGGCGTACGTCTTTCCGCCCGATACCCGCTGGTAGGTTTGTAGTTTATGTCCAAACACATCGCCGTGTCACCGCAGGGTCGGGACGCGACAGGAAAGGCTACGCACGATGACCGGAAATTCAAAATTCACCCTGATGGCGGTGATCCTTCTTCTGACGCTTTTGGCGCCGCGTCTGGCGAACGCCTATTGCGTTTACAATTCCAAAGGCTCTGACCGGACGGTGATCATCGCTCAGCTCCAGAAAGGGAAAGGGGATTTCAGGGGGAGTTCTGCATTTCTGAGCGCTTTCTCGCATGGTGGAAGTACGTGGTTCATGGCAACGATGGCACCGGGTGGCAAGTCCTGCTGCAACTGGAAGAACAGGGATTGTAACAATGGCGCCCGTGGCACCTCGTTGATCTTCAGCGCCATCGACCAGGCCAAAAACGGAACGGACGAAAATTTCAAAGCCCAACAGTGTTACAAGATTATCCCGGCAGGCGGTGCGCTTGTGGTGACCGCCAAGCGCGGCAACATCTCGTGCAAGGAAGGGTCGAGATATGGCCGGGGGCATGGCTACTATCACCAGCTGAACAGTCTGTCTTGGAAAGCGCGGCGCGTCGTTCATGATCCCAATCGCTTGTCCCAGCGCAAAGTCAGAAAGGACAGCATCGATCGGAACAATGTGTTCGACGGCGGAAAACGCGCCAATGGCCAGAAGTAGGGCGTCTGCCGCGGATATCTCACGCCTGGCGACCGCGGTCTGAAAATGCAGGTCGTCAAAAAAATCCAGGGGAAAAAGGTCAGGGACAAAAATTTTAATAGCCTGTTACTCGGTCGGCTTGTAAACGAGACATACATTGGCGAACTGTTCGGTCAGGAAGTTCGTTTCGCCTATTTCGAATATCGGACGCGGGGAACGCGCGCGAAATGGGTCAAATCCGACGGCAAACGCGCCAGTGCGCGCTATGCCATGTATGCCGGTGTCGACTGGACCGGCGGCCTTCTGAACATCTGCCGTGCGAAATACAAAGGTGCCGTTCACGCCGGCAAGCAATGGAGAAACCAGTGTTATATCGGCGTAGAAGGCAAAGGTGTCGGCGTTAAGGCGCCCTTTGAGGTGCTGGTCAGCAGGTAGTCTCTGTGCACGGGCTGGATTCGCGTCACCGACTGTGGAAACATTCCCCGAAAGACGGGGAATGAAATGCACACCGGATATGAACTGGTCTGGATCGCGGCGGAACGTACGCCAAACCATCCGGCGATTGTCGATGACCGCACCGACAGAAAACTGAGCTATGCCGAATTGATTGCGGAGGTCGATGCGGTGGCTGCCGGATTTGCCGCCCGGGGTGTCGGCGCAGGTTCGCGCGTCGCCACCGCATTGCCCACGCTGTGGGAACACAGTATCGCGATCCTTGCCCTGATGCGGCTGAACGCCGTGCCGGCGATGCTCAATTTCCGACTGAAGCCTGAAGAAATCACGGGTATCTGCGAAGCGTGCGAGATCGATGCGGCGGTGATCCTGCCGGATGCGGCGCTGGCCGACGCTGTTTCCAGAGCATTGCCCGATGGAGCACCGGTCTGGTCGGCCGGGCAAGCTGCCGGGTCCGCCCTCGATTTTGCCGCCTGTCGTGGTGATGCGGCGGCACTGGGACCGTATGAAAAACCGGCAGAGACGGATATGGCGTTTCTGTTTTTTACGTCGGGCACCACCGGCCTGCCGAAAGCGGTTGTCCTGAACCACCGCACGACCGAACACAGACTGGTATGGCTGTCGACGCAGGGTGGACTACGCCAAGGCAGTCATAACCGTTCGCTTGGTTGCATGCCGCTCAGCCACGCGATTGGGTTTTACGGCGTCTTTCTGGTGACGCTGGCGTTTAACGGTACGTTCTATGTCTTGTCCGAGTTCAATCCGATGGCAATCGTCGATCTCGTCGAGCGTGAAAAGATTACCTATACGTTCTGTGTACCGACAATGTTTCAGGCAATTGTCGGCGTTCCTAATTACACACCGGCCAAAATGGCATCCATGGAGATTGCGCTGTTTGGCGGCATCACGATCGATCCGGATCTTCTTGAACATATCCACGAAAAATGGGGCGGGACGATCCGCCATATATACGGCACCACTGAGACCATGGCGTCGTTGTCCAACCCGGAGCCGGTTGGCCAGCATGCGACCCTGCGCCCTGGTTATTACACGCGATCAAGACTTATTCGTATCGGTGGGGACGGTCCCGACGATGTTGTCTCTGCTGGGGAAGAGGGCGAACTGATCGTAGACGCCAATGTCGACACCATCTTTACCGAATATCTCGGGCGGCCAGATGCCACCGCGGAGAAATTGCGCGACGGCTGGTGTTACACCGGTGACGTCTTCCTGCAGGAAGAAAACGGCGATATCACGCTGGTCGGACGGGTCGACGACATGATCCGGTCCGGCGGCGAAAGCATACACCCCGAAGAAGTCGAATTGGTTCTGGAAACCCATCCCGACGTCGCCGAGGTCAGCGTCATCGGAATCCTGGATGCAAAATGGGGGCAGATGGTGGTCGCGGCGGTGGTGGCGAAATCAGACAATCCGGCCGGTCTGTCCGCAGACCTGGATTCACATTGCAGGGCCTCGTCTCTTGCTGGATTTAAGCGACCGAAAGCGTATCACATTGTCGAAAATCTGCCGCGCAACGCGGCCAACAAGGTTCTACGCCGTTTGTTGCGCGATGCCGCGAGTGAAGCGCAGGGGAGCGGCACTTCGGATTTTCATTCGGTGAGTTGATGCGCTAGCGCGCGACTTTGACGAGCCGCCCTTTTACCCGGCGCACTTTTTCGCCGTCGCGCAGCCGCGTGAAGGTCATTTCCATGCCGGTCGCCAGAAGGGTGCGATCGTATTGCTGCAGCTCGTAGGCGCCGTTGTCGCGCACAACCATCAGGAACACGGTCAGCGTATTGTCCTTGATCCGTGCCCAGCACAATTCGCCGCCGGAGGCCGGGTCCTTGGATTCTATTGCCTGCCAGACCCCGTTGCGCGCCGTGCTTTTAAATGTGCGCATGGATGTCTTGCGCCGGGTGTCCGGTTTTCCGGGTGAGCCGCCACCCCGGATAACGCTAGTCCAGGTGACCGAAAACCCGGAGGCCGCCGGTTGAATGTTCACGTCGAAATCGCGCGCGGTTACACCGAAATAAAGGCTGTCGTCGTTTTCCGCGACGCCGCCGCCCTGAAATTTTCCGTAAAAAGCTTTGACGCTGAGATTTGCAGCCTGGACCGCGCCTGAGGCGGCGAAAAAAAGCAGACCGGCGACCGCACACCGGAAAATGTGAAGACGTTTCATTTCGATACCCCGTCCCTGACAGCCACGTTATTACCCAACACTCGATTATTGCGATAATCGGTACACCAAACGCATGACCCGCGCAAAACATTGCCGCCCGATAAAGCGAAAGGAAGATCAGTAACCCTGCGCACTTACCGGTATCCGGCAGCATCCACCGCTTTGGTGAGCGGGGACGGCGCGGTTTATGTCAGGGCCATTTCACTTCCGGGGGCAGGGACATCAGGATCGCGTCCACATTGCCGCCGGTTTTAAGACCGAAGATTGTTCCCCGGTCGTGCAACAGATTGTATTCGACGTAGCGTCCGCGCCGGATGAGCTGATGTTCGCGCTGTTCTGCGGTCCACGCCTCGTTCATGTGGGCGGCGGCAATTTTGGGGTACACGTCGAGAAACGCTTTGCCGACATCCTGGGTGAAGGCGAAATCGGCGTCCCAGTCACCGGTATCGACATAATCGTAGAATATCCCGCCAACGCCCCGCGGCTCATCACGATGGGGCAGGAAGAAATACTCGTCGCACCATTTTTTAAATTTCGGATAATATTCCGGATCATGGGCATCGCAGGCATTTTTGAACGCCCCGTGAAACATCGCCGTATCTTCGTCGTTCGGATACATCGGGGTCAGATCGCCGCCGCCGCCGAACCAGGCCTTTGACGTGACGATAAACCGGGTATTCATATGGGCTGCAGGCACCAGCGGCGAATGCATGTGCGACACCAGTGAAATACCGCTGGCCCAGAACCGCGGGTCTTCTTCTGCCCCGGGAATATTTTTTCGAAACTCCTCGGAAAATTCCCCATGAACGATTGAGATGTTGACGCCGACCTTCTCGAAAACGCGGCCTTTCATGACCGACATTTCGCCGCCGCCACCACCCGGCCGGTCCCATACCGCGCGCTCGAACCGACCCGGTTTGCCGTCGCCGATCGTGTCGTTCGGCGCATCAACCCGGTCTTCAATCGCCTCAAAGGCCGTGCACATGCGGTCGCGCAGTTCGCGGAACCATGCCGACGCTGTTTCTTTTTTGTCGTCGAGCGATTTATCGGTCATTTATTCGATTGCTCCCAGGGGATTGTCATCCCGTAAATCCGTTTGTCTGGCGCAGAGCTTCGCCGATCACGATCGCCGCTGCGGTGACTACGTTAAGCGACCGTGCGCCTTTTGCCATCGGGACAATCAGTCGCGCATCCGCTGACCGGTGTACGTCATCGGGCACACCCGCACTTTCGCGGCCGAGCATGAGCGTGTCGGTGCGCTGAAAGGCGAACGCGGTGTGCGCGGTGTCGCCCGCGGTTGTCAGAAGGATCGTACGTCCGTCGGCCCGCGCGGCGGCATAGTCCGCCCAGGACGGATGGCGGATAATGTCGGTCTGGGCACCATAGTCCATTGCCACCCGGCGCAGCCGGCGGTCGTCGAGCACAAATCCACAGGGTTCGATCACGTCTACGGGGACGCCGAGACAGGCTGCCAGGCGAAAAACTGCACCGGCATTCTGGGGGATATCGGGCTCATAAAGGGCGATACGCATGCGCTAGGGATAGCGTTGCGCATTGAAACGCGCAATCTCGCATGTTTTCAACGGGTTCGACCCCTTGTTAACGTAGTCTTAACCAACAGGAGGCAGGGTTTGCAGCGCGGGAAAATTCGACTATACCGATTCCCGACTTGGTTAACGTTCTGGGGCATTTCACGGTAGTTTTGGGTGGAATTCGGCGGAAAACATGCGGCGACGCGCCGCATGCATCGAATCTGAACCCGTGGTAGCTATTAGCGAGGGCTGTAACCAGAGCTCTGGAAGGATTCTCAATGTTCGCTTTTCTGCGAATATTCAGCGGAAATAACGTTTCGGCGGACAAACGAAAACAAGGTGTGAAGCATGGCTGATACCGAAGGTACGGCAGCGACGGAACATGGTCACGAAGGGGAAACCCGGCGTGATTTTCTGCAACTGGCTACAGGCGCGTTTGGCGCCGTCGGTCTGGCAGCAGTTGCGTGGCCGTTTATTCAGCAGATGAACCCGGCAGCGGATACGCTGGCGCTCGCCACGATCGAGGTTGATCTGTCAAAGATCGAAGTCGGTCAGGCCATCAAGGTGAAATGGCAGGGCAAACCGGTGTTTATCCGACATCGCACCAAAGCAGAGATCGATGCTGCTGCATCGGCCAGCCCAAGCGATCTGATCGACCCGGAAGAAGATAAAGCCCGGGTGAAAAAAGACGAATGGCTCGTGCTTGTCGGCGTGTGCACGCATCTTGGTTGTATCCCGCTCGGCACCGCTCAGGGTGAAACGAAGGGCGATTTCAACGGCTGGTTCTGCCCGTGCCACGGTTCGCACTACGATACTTCGGGCCGCATCCGTAAAGGCCCGGCGCCGCGCAACCTGCCGGTGCCCGAATACGCGTTCATCAGCGACACCGTCGTCAAGATCGGCTGAGGAAGAAATACATGGCACAGTTCCAGAAACCCGCCTGGCTCGATAACGGGCTCGTCCGTTGGGTCGATCACCGTCTCCCGATTTTTACGTTCATGAGCCACGAGCTCTATGAATATCCGACGCCGCGGAACCTGAATTACTGGTGGAATTTCGGCTCGCTTGCCGGAATCGTTCTGGTGATCATGATTGTCACCGGCATTACGCTGGCGATGCATTACACGCCGCATACCGCCCTTGCCTTCGATTCCGTCGAACGCATCATGCGTGACGTCAATTACGGCTGGCTGATCCGCTATATCCATATGAACGGCGCGTCGATGTTCTTTATCGTCGTGTATATTCACATGTTCCGCGGGCTCTATTTCGGCTCCTACAAGGCGCCACGCGAAATCCTGTGGATTCTCGGTGTCGTTATCCTGTTGCTGATGATGGCAACCGCGTTCATGGGCTATGTGCTGCCCTGGGGCCAGATGAGCTTCTGGGGCGCGACCGTGATCACCAACCTGTTCTCGGCCATCCCGCTGGTCGGCGACTGGATTGTCACCCTGCTGTGGGGCGGTTTCGCGGTCGACAACCCGACCCTGGCCCGGTTCTTCAGCCTGCATTATCTGATGCCGTTCGTTCTGGTTGGCGTCATTGTTCTGCATATCTGGGCGTTGCACGTACACGGTTCCAACAATCCGATCGGCATCGATACCAAGGGCGAACAGGATGTTATCCCGTTCCATCCCTATTACACCGTGAAGGATATGTTCGGGCTCGGCGTATTCCTGGTCTTCTTTGCGTATTTTATCTTCTTCGCGCCCAACTATCTCGGGCATCCGGACAATTACATTGAAGCCAATTCGCTTTCGACCCCGGCGCATATCGTGCCTGAATGGTACTTCCTGCCGTTCTACGCGATCCTGCGCGCCGTTCCGGCGAACTTTGTCGGCGAATGGGTAACAGCATGGATGGGCTTCGTGCTGATCGAAGCCAAGCTTGCCGGCGTGCTCGCGATGTTCGGCTCGATCGCTGTTCTTTTTGTCCTGCCGTGGCTTGATCGTTCGCCCGTCCGGTCTTCGCGTTTCAGGCCGATGTATAAGTGGTTTTTCTGGATATTCCTGATCGTCTGTATCGTGCTCGGCTATGTCGGCGCCAAACCGGCCGAGGGTATTTATATCGTCATCGGGCGTGTTGCGACGGTCTGGTACTTCGCCCATTTCCTGGCAATCATTCCATTGCTCGCGAAGTTCGAGAAAACCAAGGAACTTCCGAAGAGCATATCGGAGCCCGTTCTGGGCGGCGGCGGAGGAGCTGCCTCCGGTGCCGCATCCAAGCCGATGGAGAAAGCCTGATGAATACGTTCGGTAAAACTCTCGTTGCCGGCGCTCTGGTGTTCACTGTGTCTATGACCGGCTCCGCGACCTACGCCGCTGGCGATGCCCCGCATGCGCCCGAACATCACTGGTCGTTCTCCGGCTTGTTTGGCACCTATGACCGGGCGGCGCTCCGGCGCGGCTTCGAGGTTTACAAGGGTGCCTGTGCCGGCTGTCACGGACTTCGTCTGGTTGCGTACCGCAACCTGATGGATATCGGTTTTTCTGAGGACGAGGTCAAAGCGATCGCGGCTGAGGTCGAGGTACCGGCAGAGCCCAATGACGACGGAGAAATCGAGGATAGACCCGCGCTGCCGTCCGACCGGTTCGTGTCGCCGTTCCCGAACGATAACGCGGCGCGCGCTGCCAACGGTGGTGCACTGCCGCCTGATCTTTCGCTGATAATCAAGGCGCGTCTTGACGGTGCTAACTATGTTCATGGCGTGCTAACCGGGTACAAAGACGCCCCCGCCGGGAAGAAAATTCCGGAAGGCATGAATTATAACGCCTATTTCGCAGGCAATCTGATCGCAATGCCGCCGCCCCTGTCGGACGAGGGCGTCGACTATTCGGACAAAACCAAGGCGACGGTCGCACAGCAGGCAGAGGATGTGGTGACGTTCCTCAGCTGGGCCGCCGAGCCGGAGCTTGAGGAGCGCAAGCGGATGGGTGTGAAGGTTATCCTGTTCCTGCTGCTGCTGACCGGTCTGCTCTATGTCGTCAAACGCCGTATCTGGGCGGATGTCCACTAGACCGGCGCACAAATTTGAATACGTTAAACAGGCGGGTCTTTGACCCGCCTGTTTTTTTACCCATTTATTTTCTGGGAAAGCTCGGAGGGAAATACGGTGTTCAGTCACGTGACGTTTGGCACAAACGATCTGGAACGGGCGGGGGCGTTCTATGATTCCGTCCTCAGTATTGTCGGGCACACCCGTAGTCTGGAAGGCGAGACCTTCATCGCCTATGGCGACCGTTCAGGTGCACGGTTTTTTATAACGCAACCCTTCGACGGTGCTGCGGCAAGCGTCGGAAATGGCTGTCATGCGGCATTCAATGCCGATACCCGTGTGCAGGTCGACGCCTTTCACGCAGCGGCCCTGGCTGCCGGTGGCGCCGACGAGGGCGCTCCGGGCCTGCGGCCGCACTACCACGCAGACTACTATGCCGGTTATGTCCGCGATCCCGACGGCAATAAAATCCAGGCGACGTGCCGAAAACCGGAATAGGCCTTAACGGCCTACCGGCGCTTCTCCCGTATTTGCCTGCATCGCCGCACGGGCGCCAGCAGCGGCGACGTTCGGACGATCGCTGGCGGTTGACCCTTCATCATCTTCCGCGACATGCACGGTGACCCGCTGGTGGGCAAACTCGATGCCGTTTTCTTCGAAAAGTTTGCGGATCTCGGCATAGACGACCTTGCGGGTCATGAACTTGACCCGGATGATCATCGCGGAATCTTCCATCTTGAAGACGCCCTAGGATTTCAGCGGCTGTATGAAAATGTGGTCCACTTCCGGATGTGACATCAGGTCCTTACCGAGGGTCTTGGCCAGTTTTCGGACCTTTTCGACATCGGTGTCGTAATTCACCCGCAGCGGCAGCTTCATCATTACCCAGTCGCGCGAATAGTTGGTCTGGTGTTTGATTTCGCCGAATGAAATGGTGTGCAGCGCGCCGCGGTGATGCCGAAGCTGCATCGAGCGCAGGGATATCTTCTCGACGGTCCCTTTTACGCTGCCAAGGTCGATGTATTCGGCGATGCGGAAGGCATCATCCATTAGGAAAAACGCCCCGGAAAAGTTATCCCGGGTCAACGTTTGTGCGCCGAAACCGATGGCAAGACCCAGAACCCCGGCACCGGCAAAGAGTGGTCCGATATCGACGCCAAGCTCGGCAAGCGCGATCATGCCGGCGATGACGATGAGCAGGAAATTTGCGGAACAACGGCAATAGTGTAGTCAACCGGGATGTTCCAACGCCGCCACCTTCTTCGCCGGGTGCCGCTGTAATATAGCCGTCCTCGTCCGCGATTTTGCGGTCGATGGCAACGTCGACTGCTTCAAACGTCAGCCATGCAAAGAAAACGATCAATACAACTTCCCACACGGCGTGGACGATGGTTCCCCGTTCGGCGAGATTGTTGCCCCAAACGCCAAAGATCGCCCAGGCAGCGAAAGCTGCGATCAGTATGGCCGCTGCGTGTTCCACAATATCCTTGAAGGTGCGCCGGTTGCGTTCGAGCGCATAGGATTTGTCGTCCTCGTCGTCGTTCGCATCCGCCGCTAGCCTGCGCTCAGCAACGGTTTCTGACGTCAGCGGTATCCCTTGATCTCCCGGGGGTTTTCGGGTGAATGCCCATTCGATTATCAGCAAAGAAACCCCGAAAAGGGACAGAGAGCCCAGCAGAACGACCACCGGACCGGTGACGAGTGCGAAAACGTCCGGAATATCGAGCACGAGCCGGATAACGGTGACGCAGAATGCCGCCGCCGCATAAACGACCGCAAGCCCGTGCCATGTCCGTGCGAACAGCCGCCACTACGTGGGCTGGGCATCTGGGTCCGAACCCAGAAGCATGCCAGCGACATCGGCACGGCGGCGCAGGACAAAGACGCTGAACAGCGTCGAGGATATCAATGTAGCGCCGATCAGCCCCAGCTTATGGGCATTCTCGTTAAGTCCGAGCGTTTCCATCCAGAGGCACATGGCGATGGCAACACCGATGACGATGATGGCGACCGACAGCGCGCGGTAAACGTTTTCAACGGCACCATCCGTCGCATACACCATCCGGTGAGACGATGCACCGACGGCGAGAAAGGCGCGGAAAAATGCAATAAAGATACGTATCGCCGCCACGGTGCCGAGGATAATGAATTCGGTATTGCGAATATGCGCATCTTCCGGCGCAAAGACTACAATCAGCGTAAAGGCCGTCAGAATTTGTAGCGCGATGGAGAATATCTGGAGGGTGCCGCTCAGTAGCAGATGGCCGATCTTCTCCGCGCGGCTCTGCGGGACGGGATTGAACATGTACGCGAAATGGGGCCGGGCGCCAGTTGCGGAACAGCCTTTCGACGCCGTAACCGACTGATAGATGAATGCTCATGAAGAACATGATGAGGGGGGATCCAGATAAGGCTGTTCTCCGAATCCACTTTGCGCAACGTTGTTACCGTCTCACCGGCAAATCCTGATGCGCCGTTGAGGATTGCCACGAGCCGGTCTCGAAACGCGAACGCATCCGTCTCGACCCTATCCGCCAATGACGGAACCATGAGGGTCTGGTCGGCGGTCGTTGCCACCAGACCTGTAGTCTCGATCACGACGATCTTTGCACCTGATTTCTGGGCGTCGTCGATCAGTCTCTGAATGGTTGCAGGATCGCTGCTGGCAGACGTCGTCGTTTGCGCGGCGGAAGGAAACGCAAGAAAAACAAAGGCCAGTACGAGGGCCAAGCGTTTCCACGAATTACTGAAAGCTGTCGTCGTCATTCTGCAGTCCTCTTTTTTCTCATCATAGCTGTTTAGCGCCTGGGTACCATTGTCGGTGCTTGCGGGCTTGATCCGTTCGGCCAAATCCCGCACAACGGAATATCAAATTTGTGGAGAATTAGAATGACCCAACCGGGTACGCCACCAGTGATTGGCGTGATTGGTGGAAGCGGTGTTTACGATATCGACGGATTGACCACCACCGAGTGGAAACAGGTCGTTTCGCCCTTCGGAATGCCGTCGGACGAGTTGCTGTTCGGGGAGCTCGACGGGCAACCCATTGTCTTCCTGCCACGT
>Ga0315316_10001716_pt1 | contig 15604 bp, 16 predicted proteins | sample M160m3416metaG_FD_203702 | JGI IMG/M metagenome (GOLD analysis project Ga0315316, IMG submission 203702) | Ammonia-oxidizing marine archaeal communities from Monterey Bay, California, United States - M1 60m 3416 | ecosystem: Environmental > Aquatic > Marine > Intertidal zone | place: USA...
ACTTTAAACCATTATCAAACAATTCTTCTTTTTCAACTCTTCCAATTGAAGTAGTCATTCCATCTCCAACTTCTCTCTCCATTCTAGGTTGTGGTCTTGTTGGATCATCATGAAATGCATAATATTTTTCAGGTGCAGAGGGTAATCCTACTACTGAAATATTTTCATTAGATTCATTGTATGTATTTTTTGCTAGGTTTGGATTAATTTCTTTTTCCGTTTCAACAAATACTGATTCAGTATGTCCGTCTATTACTGGAACTCTTGTACAGGTACAACTTACTTTGATATCTGCATCTTCAATTTTTCCATCTTTTAATTTTCCAAGAATTTTTTTAGTTTCTATTCTTACCTTACCTTCTTCTTTTGGTATATATGGCAAAATATTATCTGTGATTCCCATTGCCGATACTCCTGATTTTCCTCCTCCTGAAATTGCTTGCATTGAAGTCATCATTACTTTTTTTACACCATATTTCTCTACCAGTGGTTTTAGTGTAATTGCTAAACCTGTGGTAGTACAATTTGGTAGTGGTGCGACCCATCCTTTCCAATCTCTATTTTTCTTTTGAACCTCTAGTAATTCAGCTTGCTCATCATTAATCCCTGGAATTAAAATTGGCACATCTTCTTCATATCTGTATGCAGATGATGTAGAAATTACCGGTAAATCTTTTGCAAATTTTGTTTCTATATCTCTTGCAGCATCTGATTCTACCGCTGAGAAAATTAAATCTAATTCTTGTACATTGACCTCATCCACTCTTAGAACTTTCATACTTTTGATATATTCTGGAATTTCTCCGCTTACACCCCATGCAACAATTCCACTTGGATCTCTAATTGCATCAAGATACATTTTTCCTGCTGAACGTTCAGATGCTGCAATTTGGGTCACTTCGAACCATGGATGATTATTTAATGACTGCACAAATTCCTGACCTACCGAACCTGTGACTCCTACGATTGCAACTCTTTTTTTCATAGATCCAAATTAACAATTTTCTGTTAATATTCCTTTAGCCAAATAACCAAAAGAATACTATACTGAATTACTTTATTTCAAATATTGAAAATAACACCTAATCCAAATATTGCTTCTCATACACCTGCTGCTCATGGAGGTATCTTCTCTATTAAGAATCCAAATGAGAAAATAATTGATTTCAGTTCCAATGTTAACCCATTAGGATGTCATCCAGGTGTCAAAAAATATCTAAAAAAACAATTAAATCAAATTCATATTTATCCTGATTCTGAATCATCAAAATTACGTTCAAATTTAAAATGGTTTACTGGAATTAACACGTCACAAATTCTAGTTGGAAATGGATCTACTGAAATAATTTATAATTTTTGTAGCACTTTTGTAAACAAAAAATCTAATGTTTTGATTCCATGTCCAACATTTTCTGAATATGAGAATGCAGCAAAATTCTTCGGTGGAAACATAATCTCTTTTAAATCTCTCAATCTTAACAAAGATCTATCGAAATTCATACAAAAAATTCCTCGACATGGGGTAATCTTTTTCTGTAACCCGAATAATCCTACAGGTGAAATTTTATCAAAAAAGAATATGGAACAAATTGTGAAAGCTGCTCAAAAAAAATTAAGTTTGGTATTTGTTGATGAAACTTTTATTGAACTCGTACCTGATTCTAATCCTACACTTATAAAATTAATAAAATCTTATGATAACTTGTTTGTTCTACGTTCATTTACAAAATCATTCGGTTTAGCAGGACTCCGTATTGGTTATGGTCTTGGAAGTAAAAAAATGATTGAAATTTTGCAAAGAATAAAAATTCCTTGGAATGTAAATTATATTGCACAAACAGCTGCCAGTGCTGCATTATGCTATTCAAATTTTCTAGAAAAATCACGTGAAAACATTAAAAAAGAAAATTTATTTTTAATGAGTTCATTATCAAAACTAGAGTGGCTATCTTGTTTTCATTCATCTACTAATTTTATTCTTATTAAAACAAAAATCAATTCAAAAATTTTGCAAAAAAAATTACTTAAAAAAAATATTCTTGTTAGAGATTGTAGTACTTTTTGTGGTCTTGATGAAAATTATATAAGAATAGCTGTAAAAAATAGAAACCAAAATAAATTACTAATGAAGGCACTTGGAGAAATAAAATGGTAAAATCATTGATGATTCAAGGAACCTCATCTGGAGCTGGAAAAACAATACTTGTTACATCTCTTTGCAGAATTTTTTCTGATATGGGTTACACCGTTTCACCATTCAAAGCTCAGAATATGTCGAATTTTTCGTATGTTGGAAAAAACTTTGAAATTTCTCGGGCACAAGCAATACAAGCACTTGCAGCACGAACTAAGATAACTCCATTACAAAACCCAATTTTGCTAAAACCTTTAGGAAATTATTACAGTTCCGTATTTGTCAATGGAAAATTTTTCAAAAAAATGTACGCTAGCAGTTATTATGAGAATTTTGTCTTAAAAGACGGTCTTAAGACTTCTATTGATTCATTTAAGCAACTTTCAGAATCCCACGAAATTATATTTCTTGAAGGTGCTGGGTCTCCAGCTGAAATTAACTTACAGAAATATGATATTGCAAATATGAAAATCGCTAAAAAAACAAAATCCCCCGTATTAATTGTCACTGATATTGAAAGAGGTGGTGCATTTGCAAGTATTGTAGGAACAATGGAATTGATTGAAAAAAAATATGTTGAACTTATTCAAGGATTCATTATAAACAAATTTCGAGGGGACATTGAAATTTTAAAACCCGGTTATAGGAAATTACAACAAAAAACCGGTTTGCCTGTATTTGGTACAATACCCATGACTAATTTTGAAATCCCAGATGAAGATTCTATTGGTAATTCTCCTAAAAATTTGAATTGGAATGTTTCAAATTTAAAAAAGTTAGATAAGGAAATAAACAAAATTTCTAAAGTTGTAAAGTCAAGTCTTAATATTCGTAAAGTGGAGAAACTTTTGAAATGATCTTGGAATCAATTACCATTATTGGTTTTGCCATAATGCTAGATCTTATTTTTGGAGATCCAAAAAATCGTTATCATCCTACTGCCTGGATTGGAAATTTTATTGGTAATCTTGTTCCACTATTCAGAAATGAAAATGTAAACTTGGAAAAATTTGGTGGTATACTTATTGTATTGATTTCAACTGCTATTGTTGGTACATTGTTGGTAGTACTAAATCTAAATCTTGATTCAATAATTGAGAATGAGATTGTTAGCATAATAGTAATAATTATGATTAGTGCAATCTTGCTAAAAACTACAATGGCGATTAGGGGTATGGAAAAGCATGCGTTAGCAGTTACTAACGCTTTAGAAAAAGATGACATTGAGATGGCAAGAGCAAACTTAGCTATGATTACAAAACGTAAAACAAAAAATTTGAATAAACATCATATTTTATCTGGAGTTTTGGAAAGTATTAGTGAAAATACAGTTGATGGTATTACGGGTCCAATGTTTTATTTTGCGTTATTTGGTCTTCCAGGTGCATTTGTTTATCGTGTAATCAATACAATTGATTCAATGGTTGGTTACAAAACTGAAATGTTCAAAAATCTAGGTTGGTTTGGTGCAAATTGTGATAATATCTTAAATTACATCCCTTCAAGATTGACTGCTATGACAATGGTGATAGGTGCAATGTTGTTAAGGCATGATTGGAAAAATTGTTATGAAATTTTTAGGCGTGATGGTAAAAAAACTGATAGTCCAAATGCAGGATATCCGATGGCTGCTTTAGCTGGTGCATTAGGAACAAAACTTGAAAAAATTGAACATTATTCATTAGGAATGGATATTCAAGAAATTACTCCTAAAAAAGTTAAGGATGCAATTGTTTTGATGAAGGTAACATCATTACTCTTCTATGGAATTATATCTATTCCTTTAATTCTATTCATTTCATTTATGGAGTCGATTTTAATTGCTTAAACAAATTGGTTCTGTTTTTTCATTTTTGACAATTATTCCTACATCAAATTCTGATCTTAATTCTATTGCCAAAAACATGTATCTTTTTCCAATTGTCGGAATTGTTATTGGACTTATTATTGGAACTTTGGGTTATGGATTATCTCTCTATCTTGAACCACTTGTTGTATCTTTAGTTGTAGTTGCATCACTTGCAGTAATAACTGGAATTCATCATACTGATGGTCTTGCTGATTTTGCAGATGGCTTGATGACAAGAGGTTCAAAAGAAAAAAAACGTAAGGCTATGAAAGATCTTTCTGTAGGATCTGCTGGAATATTTTCAATAGTGGTATATGCGATAGGTGTGATCATTGCATTATCGCTTAGTAGTGGAATGGAACTATTCAAAATAATATTGCTTAGTGAAATTATGGCAAAATTTTCAATGGTTTTGATGGCTGGATTAGGAAATTCTGCTTCAATAGGTTCAAACTCCCCTTTCATGGACTCTATGAAAGATAAAAAACGCTTATTGACCGCTGGAATTATCGCAATCATTCCCTTCATCATTGTGGGTGAAATGAATGGATTCATAGTTTTTGCATCTGGAATTGTTGTTACGATGGTTTTAGTTGGATTATCTACTCGGAGTTTTGGAGGAATTACTGGTGATGTAATGGGTGCAAGTAATGAAATTACCAGACTTTCATCATTACTGATCTTTGTTTCATTATGATTGGTCTTATCATGGCTGGTGGAAAAGGAACCAGAATGCAAAGTGATAAAGAAAAATTATTACTTGAATACAAAAAACCACTTGTCTTGCATGTTATTGATGCATTAAAAAACTCAAATTGTTTTGAAAAAATTTTCGCTTCCACTAGCCCAAATTCTCCTCAAACTCAAAAAATCCTTACTCAAAACAATATAATAATTTTTGAAACATTAGGGGAAAATTTTGTTACAGATCTAAATAATATTCTAAAAGAATTAGATGATTACGTATTTGTCACTTCTGGTGATTTACCTCTTTTAGATGAAAATATAGTAAAACAGATAGTTGATACTGCAAATTCTGAAAAAATATGGACTAGTGTTCTATCAACAAAATCATTTCAATTATCTTTGAGTCTAGATCCGGAATGTATTATTTCATTTAATGACGAGGATTATGTGCATACTGGTATTTCCATTATTAATGCAAGTAAAATCAAAAATTTGGATTTTGTTGAAGAAGATTATCTAATAATTGATGATAAACGTGTTTGTATGAATGTAAATACAAAATCTGATCTAAAATTAATCGATACTATCTAATATCTTTCCATTAATTTGGGCTTTTGAACCTGTAGCTTTTGATAAAACATTTCCACAGGAATTACAAATCACTTGTGCAGTACTATGTGAAAAAACTACTTGTTCTTCTTCACATTCATGACATTTGACTTTGTTAAATGTACTTCCTGGTTTTGGAAACAAAACATGATCTTTTTTCATACAGCAATCAACTCAAATTTTCTAATTCTAATACCTTTATTCATCATTTTCTTTTTACAGGTAGTACATGTTTCAATTAGTGTAACTTTTTTAGTAGTTTTAGCAGGTTTTGCAAGTTTTGGAAATTTTTGTCCACCATACCCCTTTTTCCTTAGAGCGTGTCTTCTTTCCCCTGCTGCTGAACCTCTTCTTTTTCCAGCTTTGTAAATTGAGACTTTCATTTTTTGATGACTTTTACATTTTGGGCAATAAGATCTGGTCTCTTTTGGTAAATTCATAATATTGTGCCTCGCTGACCGTAATTTAAACATCGCTTCAATGTATAATAATATCTGAGACTATCTTGAGATGTGCATTCTAAATTTACTTCAGTCTTATCTGAAATTAATTCTGTAGCCATTGGAGATGTTTCTGCTGATCTAATTTTACAAAATTGCTCTCTAATCAATGTCTATACAAATGAAGTTCAAGAAAAAATTCAGATATCAATAAAAAATGATAGAATTGCATTTGTTGGTGTTGATGCATCTCATACATGTGGTTCAAAAACCAAACTTTTAGATGTAAAAAACAAGCATGTTTGTCCAAGCTTTGTTGATCCTCATATACACATTGATCATTTTTTAACTCCAGCAGAATTTGTAAAAAAATCATTACTATGTGGAGTAACTTCACTTTTTCCAGATTCTATTGATATTGTGAGTGTATGTGGGTATCGTGGATTTAAGGAATTTTTGCGGCAAACAGAAAATCTCCCAATGAGATTCTTTCATACAATCCCTGGAGGTTTACCTGTTGATCGAAAATTCAGTCATGGAAAAACTCTCAGTATTGAAGAGGAAAAAGATGCAATTGGTTTACGTTCTGTTGTTGCATTAGGTGAAGTTTTTTCTTGGACTAAGGTAACCAAGCGAGATCCTAAAACCATAAAATCATTAAAGCAAATGCATGAGAATAATTGTATAATTAATGGTCACACTGCTGGAGCGAGTGGTAAAAAATTAAATTCTTACATTTCATCTGGTATCTTTTCCTGCCATGAACCCATAAATTTTGATCAAGTGCTAGAGAGATTACGTCTTGGAATGTGGATAATGATTCGAGAAGGCTCAATTCGTAGAGATTTGAAAGAAATTATTCCACTCGTATTATCTCATGGAACATACAAAAATAGATTAATGTTCTGCTCAGATGGATTAGATCCATTTGACATATCAAATATTGGTCATATTGATCATTGTGTTAGAGAATCAATTAAACTTGGAATGAATCCAATTGATGCTATTTCTATGGCTTCAAAAAATTGTTTTGATTATTATAAAATGGGAAATGAATTTGGTGGAATTGGCCCTGGAAAAATTGCCGACATATTAATTTTAGATGATTATAAAAAAATAAAAATTAACAAAGTAATCTTAGGTGGAAAAATTGTTGTTTCTAATGGAAAAATTCTACAAACAATTCACACTCCTAAATTACCAACTTGGATACAAAAAACTGTTAAACTACCAAAATTGGAATCAAATTTTTTTCATATTACATCAAAAAATAATGCCGAAACTGTTAATGTAATCTCCATGAAAACTGAAATTGTTACAAAAAAGGCTACAACTGATTTGGATGTTAAAAATTCTAATATTTTATCATCACACGATAAAGACATTTGGAAAGTAGCTGCAATGGATAGAACGTTTGGTAGTAAGACTCACGCTGTTGGATTTTTAGAAAATTTTGCTGCAGATATTGGTGCGTTTGCATCCACTTGGAGTTTTCATGAAAATGACATGATTGTTATTGGTTCAAATGAAAAAGACATGGCAGATGCAGCAAACAAACTTGTTAAATCACAGGGCGGATTAATTGTTGTAAAAAATGGAAAAACATTAGCGTCATTACCGTTTCAAATGGGTGGAATAATATCCACTGATAAAATTGATAAAGTAACAAGAAACTTTGCAAAAATTAATGATGTTTTATTAGATTCTGGCTGTAAATTTAAGAAACCACATCTAATTCCTCTATTCTTACCTTTTTTGGCATTACCTGATATCCGAATATTGTATAGTGGTATTGTAGATGTGAAGGCTAGAAAATTCATACCAACGATCCAGACTACAGTATAAAAAGGGGATTTAACAAAAATATTTCGTGGCTTCAATACAACAAACACCAAATGGACCTGTTTTAGTCCTAAAAGAAAGTGCTTTACAAGAAAAAGGCAGAGATGCTCAAAAAAATAATATCATGGCCGCAAAAATGGTTTGTGATATTGTAAAGTCAAGTTTGGGTCCACGTGGACTGGATAAAATGTTAGTTGATTCCTTAGGCGATGTAACAATTACAAATGATGGTGCTACCATTCTAAAAGAAATTGATGCTCAACACCCAGCAGCTAAAATGATGATTGAGATCTCAAAAACAATTGATACTGAAGTTGGAGATGGAACGACCTCATCTGTTATTTTTGCTGGAACATTATTGGCAAAAGCAGAAGAATTACTCAAAAAAGATGTACACTCATCAGTCATCATTGAAGGTTTTCAAGCCGCATCTGAAAAAGCATTAGAAATATTATCTGAAATTTCAAAAAAAGTGAGTCCTGACGATAGAGAAATTTTGTTAAAAATCTCAAGTACAAGTATGGAGTCAAAATTAATCTCTGAAGATAGTGAATCTCTTTCAAAAATTGTAGTTGATTCAATTATGAGCATTACAGAAACTAGTGATAACAAATCATCTGTAGATCTAGATAATCTCAAGGTTGAGAAAAAGGCAGGTGGTTCAATTCAGGATACTGCATTGATAAAAGGAATTGTTTTGGATAAAGAAGTAGTTCATTCTGGAATGCCAACAAAAATTCAACAAGCAAAAATTGCTTTACTTAATACTGCAATGGAAATTGAAAAAACTGAAATGAGTGCAGAAATTAGAATTAATGATCCAACACAAATGCAAATGTTCCTTGAAGAAGAAAATAGAATGATTAAAACCATGGTAGATAAAATACATGCAATTGGTGCAAATGTTGTAATCTGTCAAAAAGGAATTGATGATATGGCTCAACACTTTTTGTCAAAACATGGAATCTTAGCAGTAAGACGTGTAAAAGAGAGTGATATGACTAAACTTGCAAAAGCAACTGGTGGACGTATCACTTCAAACATTGAAGATATTTCTGAAAAAGATCTTGGATCTGCAAACTTAGTTCAACAAAAGAAAGTTGAATCTGACAAATGGGTTTTCATTGAAGGTTGCAAAAATCCACACTCTGTAACATTATTAATCCGTGGTGGCTCACAACGTGTAGTTGATGAAGTTGACCGTTCTATCCATGATGCTTTGATGGTTGTAAAAGATGTAATTGAAAAACCAGAAATTGTTGCAGGTGGTGGTGCACCTGAAGCAGTGTTAGCATCATTTTTGAGAGATTGGTCTGAGAGATTTGAAGGACGACAACAGTTAGCTATTAACAAATTCGCTGAAGCACTAGAAGTTATTCCATTAACTATTGCTGAAAATGCAGGTATGGATCCAATTGATACTATGGTCAAATTACGTGCAAAACAAAGTGAAGGTAAAAAATGGACAGGAATAGATGCAAAAGAAGGTAAAGTTGCTGATATGTTATCAAAAAATATTGTTGAACCAGTTGTAGTAAAAGAACAGATTATCAAATCTGCAACAGAGGCTGCATCTATGATTCTTAGAATAGATGATGTAATTGCAATTTCTGGTGGTTCTGGTGGTGGTATGCCTCCAGGTATGCCTCCAATGGGATAAATTTTTCAAAAAGCGGTTCTTCACAACAAAAAATCCTACATACAAAATGACAATTCTTGTAAGGGTTGGCTATCACGGCAAAATTTTTGTAGGTTGTCATTTGAACCGCTTTTCATCTAATATTATAACTAATTTTTGGATATAAAATCCACTGAGAACTTATCTATTGTCCATTTTCTTCACATTACATGAATAAAATTGGGATTGATTTAGGTGGAACAAAAATTGAAGGAATACTAACTGATGAAAAATATCACACTATTCAAAGAAAACGTATATTCACAAATCAAGAAAATGGCTATAATTCTATTTTAGAATCAATCAAAAAATTAATTCTTGAACTCACTTTGGAATCTAATGAAAAAGTTTCTATTGGGATTTGTACTCCTGGATCGTTATCATTTAATTCAGGTTTAATAAAAAATAGTAATACTCAGTGTCTAATTGGAAAAGATCTTAAAAACGATTTACAAATTTTGTTGAATCAGAATGTCTCGATTGAAAATGATGCTAATTGTTTTGCTTTAGCAGAAGCAAAATTAGGTGGAGGTAAAAACTCGAATTTGATATTTGGGGTAATAATGGGAACTGGAGTTGGTGGAGGAATAATCATTGATGGAAAAATTCATCATGGACGAACAAACATTGCTGGGGAATGGGGTCATCATTGTCTTCATAATGAAGGAAATAATTGCTATTGTGGAAATACAGGATGTGTTGAAACATACATCAGTGGTCCTGCACTAGAAAAAAACTGGTTTCAATTATCTGGCATAGCTCAAAATCTACCTGAAATAATCCAAAATACTACTAATCCAAATTTTAATAATTGGAAAAAAACATTTCTTGATGATTTTGGATTATCAATAGCAAACATTATTGATATTTTGGATCCTGATATGATTATTTTGGGAGGTGGATTATCAAATATTGATTTTCTATATACTGAAGGAAAAAATATTGTTTATGATAAAGTATTCAGTGATGTGGTTGACACTCCAATTATAAAAAATGAACTTGGTGATTCTGCAGGTGTATTTGGTGCTTGTTTATTATAATTATTGAGGTTCAATAGTTGCAGGTGGCTTACTTGAAATTACATATGAAACCCAAGTTACTTCATCAATCTCGTTGGTAATCCTATTGCTAATTTTTTCTAATACTCCATCTGGAAGCCTTGTCCAATCTGCAGTCATTGCGTCAATAGAATCAACTACTCTAACAGTAACTATTCTTCCATACTTGCGTTCATCTCCAACTACTCCTACAGCTTTATCATCACCCACTGCAGCATATGCTTGCCAAACTTTATCATAAATTCCTGCATCCCATAATTCATCCTCAACAATTTTACTGGCTTTTCTACAAATTGCTAATTTTGAAGGAGTAATTTCTCCAATAATCCTTACCGATAATCCGGGTCCTGGAAATGGATGCCTCTTTAGTAGTTTTTCTGGAACTCCTAAAATTCTTGCAACATCTCTTACTTCATCCTTGTATAATTCTCTTAATGGTTCTAAAATTTTTAGATTTAACCAATCTGGCAATCCTCCAACATTGTGATGAGATTTTATAACTGCTGCAGGGCCTTTTGATACTCCACTCTCAATTACATCTGGATAGAGTGTACCTTGTGCTAACCATTTGAATGGACCTTTCTCTTTTGCAAAATCTGAAAATACTCGAACAAACTCTTCTCCAACAATTTTTCTTTTTTGTTCAGGCTCAGTTATTCCTTTTAATTCTGAAAGAAATTTTTCACCAGCATCAATTCTATGAAAATTTAAAGAAAAATTATTCTCGAACATATGCTCAATCTCTTTAGATTCATCCAATCTTAACAATCCATTATCCACAAAAACCCCTGTCAGCCTATTTCCTATTGCTTTTTGTATCAATAATGCAGCGACTGTTGAATCAATTCCACCACTAACTCCGCATAGAACATTTCCATCAATCTCGGAAATCTTCTTCACTGTTTTTTCTACAAATCCTTCCATTGTCCATTCTTGTTTGATTTTACAAACATTCAAAACAAAATTCTTCAGAATATCTGTTCCTCGTTCTGTATGAACCACTTCTGGATGAAATTGAATACCAAATACGGTTCTATTTGTATTTGCTATTGCTGCAGCATGAGAATTCTCTGTATGACCTATAACTTCAAAATTTGCTGGAATTTCTTCAGCTTCATCTCCATGGCTCATCCATGCACGGATTGATTCGCCAATGCCATCAAATAATCCTGAATGTTTATCCATGGATAGTAGAGATGAACCATATTCTTTGTTCGCACGTTTTACTTTACCTCCAAATTTATTTACAATCAATTGATGACCATAACAAATTCCCAGTAATGGTAAGTTAAAATTGAATAATTCTTCATCTGGTTTTGGTGCATCATCATTATACACGCTTGATGGTCCGCCAGAAAAAATAATTCCTTTTGGATTCATCTTCTTTAATTCTTCAGGAGATATGTCATATGGAACCAATTCTGCATAAACTGAAAACTCTCTAATTCTTCTACAAATTAAATGACTATACTGAGAACCAAAATCTAAGACAATTATTTTTTCCATTTTTTTATTTTACTGAATTTTCTAACATTCTTGTTAGTGACCATGTTGCTGTATTGATTATTTCATCTAATCTTTCTTTTTGTCTGTAATTTTTAATAATAATCTCTCTGATCGATTGTCCATTTTTCTTAATCACACAATCAATTACTGAATTTTCTTCAATTTTTCCATCTTTGACATCGGCGCTGTCAGTTTTTTTCATTTCTCCAATAATTCGCTCAATGAAAAATGTTCTAAGTGGTGGTATCTCATCAGTAAGATCCATCCCATCATTTAGAATTATTGAAATTTGTTCAGGAGTAACAAATGCATTAGCAATAATTTCGCCATCTTTATTCTTTTTAATTGGAATTGATTCTGGTTCATCTTCTTCCACCATCACGATTTTTGGTTTTATTTCTTCTTTTCTAAGTAGTGAAGAAGCTTTTGTAAAACTAGAACCTTTTAGAACTACATCAAGTATTTCCAAATTTTTTGCTAGAAAATCTAATTCTTCCTGCTGTTTTGTCATTTTATCTATGATTGATTCTTTTAATTCTAGCATTTTCTGGATCTGTTCATTGGTATACTGCATAATTATTAGAGAACTTATTCAGTATTAAAACGCATTCTAAAGTTTTTGCTTGACACTGGGAATGTAAATTATAGTTAAAGTCTATTTTTAATAAAATCAATTGATGTTACTGGTGAAGGATCTGTTTTAGATAAAATTGCTTTATACAAACTTACATAATCCAAAAAATAAATTAAACAAACAAGTTTTGTTAAAATACTGCCATTAAATGAAATAACTTCTTTGTATTCTATATTTTGCTTTTTAAAAAATTCTTTCAAAATATTCCATCTTTCTTTTGTTTTTATATAATCGTCAATACCTTCTATCATAATTGGTTGTAATGAATTTGGTTTTTCCCATGCAACTATTCCATTATGACATGCTTCAATAATATCTTCTGTAATTATATGACTTTTTGCATTCTCTTGCATAGAGTTTTTAAATCTTATAGCTGCTGCCTGTAATCCTGCTGGATAATACACAATTGGAAAAGTTCTTATCCAATTTGCTAATTGTAATGCTTGATTATTATTTAAATTTGAAGTTGAATTTTTATTCTGAACTTCCTTCAGTTTTGTTAAAGATTCTGAAATATCTGATTTTTTTATACCGATAAAATCTTGTAGAATATTCAATGTAGAATATAAAAATCCTAAAAGTGATGCTCTAGGTGAATGTACTTGATCAATTTTATAATATGGGATGGAATTTTTTATTGCCATTTCTTCCATTTTTCCTCCTGATGATAATGCCAAAACTTTTGCTTTTGTTTTCAAAGAATTTTGTAATACTGTTAATGTTTCATCTGTATTGCCTGAAATACTTGTAGTGACAATTAATGTATTAGAATCCACAGTTTTTGGGAGCAAATATCCTTTTACAACTGAAGTATGAATATCATTTTTTGATAGTATTGATGAAAAAATATCTCCAACGGTTCCTGAACCGCCCATTCCTGCAAAAATGACATGATCTATTTCTTTTAATTCTGGTCTAGAAAACTCTTGTTGAAAATTTTGTTGCGCAATTTCTGACCATTTATCATAAATCCCAAACATATTTTTTGTATCATTTTTCTTAATCTCTTCTAAATTCATTCTCTTTTATCTAGTATACTGATATGATAAAATAGTTAACTACTAATTTTTCAATGCCAAAAAATAATTAGTCCTATTTTTTTAGATTAGTCATTGACTCTCAAAACTGTAGAATGGAAAAATAATTCAGTCATTATGATTGATCAGACCAAACTACCAAATATTCTTGAATATGTTACTTATACGGATTATAATCAAGTTGCTGATGCAATTCGTACTTTAGTTGTTAGAGGTGCACCTGCTATTGGTGTATCGGGAGCATTTGGTCTTGCCCTATCTGCTCTACAAAGCAATGCTACCGAAAAAGATGATTTAATCTTGTATATGCAAAATGCCAAAAAAATTTTATTTGAAACAAGACCTACCGCAGTGAATCTTGCATGGGGATTAGAAAAAATCATGGAAGTTGCAAATCAAGCAAACACTATTGATGAAATAAAAAATAATGTTGTTGAACATGCCAAAAAAATGGCAGAAGATGACATACGAATTAACATGACAATGGGAAAAATTGGTTCTGAGTTATTTGATGATAATGATACTATCATGACTCATTGTAATGCTGGTGCATTGGCTACAGTTGGTTATGGAACTGCATTAGGAGTAATTCGTGCAACAAGGGATAGTGGTAAGAATATTAAAGTTATAGCTACTGAAACTCGTCCAATTCAACAAGGTTCAAGATTAACCGCTTTTGAATTAAAGCATGATGGAATTGATGTAAGTCTAATTCCTGATACTGCAGTTGGTTATTCTATGGCAAATGGACTTGTCGATAAAATTGTTGTTGGCGCAGATAGAATTTTACGAACAGGTCACGTTTACAACAAAATTGGAACATATCAGGTAGCAACTATGGCAAATCAACACAACATTCCATTTTATGTTGCTGCTCCTCTTTCAACATTTGATATGAAAAGTAATCCTGAAGATGTAATAATTGAACAACGAAAAGGCTCTGAAGTGACTGGAATAGGTGATAAAAAAACTGCACCTGATGGGATTAACGTAATTAATCCCGCATTTGATATGACCCCTCCAGGATTAATTACTGGAATAATCACTGAGAGAGGTATAGCAAAAGCACCTTTTGAAGAATCTATAAAAAAATTATTCTAAGCTAATTAATAGAAAGTTTTTATTCATTTCATGTTACTTTTTCTCATGAGTACTGTTAATGTGGAACATGTACGTGATTCACTGAAAAAATGTATGGATCCTGAAGTTCCATTAAGTATTGTAGATATGGGTTTAATCTATGGAATTAATGTAACTGAAAATAATGATGTAAATATAAAAATGACAATGACAACTAAAGGTTGCCCGCTACATGAAACAATGGTAGATGATGTCAAAAGATATGCAAAAAGAGTTTCTGGTGTAAATAATGTTGATGTGGAAATTGTTTGGGATCCTCCATGGACAATGGATAAAATGTCTGATACTGCAAAAGATATGATGAAAACAATGGGCTCTCAAAATACTCCTGCCCCTATTAATTATGAAACTGCTGTTCCACAGGGTGTCGGAAATTTAGTAAAACAGGAGGATGGTTCTTTAGTTCTTGCAAATGAACATGAACAAGGCTTTATGGTGAATCAAGCGATCATAGACTTTTGGAAATCTTGTAACGGACAAAGAAAAGTTACAGAATTGGTAGATCTATTTGCACAGCAAACTGGATTGCAAAGAACACAGGTTGAAAAAGAAGTAATACAATTACTAAAACAGCTTCATGAAGGTGGATTATTAATTATTCCAAATCAAAATGATGCTCCGAATGTTGAATTTAAAAAATCTAACTAAATCTCTTTAATCTCTGTTATTTTTGCTAATACTGAATCCATTTTTACAACAGCACGTTTGTTGTCCCAACCTAAAGCAACATACCAATCGCCTGCATCATCATCATACTTTGTTTCAAGTGTCTCAATTTTTTCAGATTCTGTTTTGTGATTCTTTAAAATTCCTGACATAGCAAGTGATATTGCATCTTTTTCTGTTTTCAATCGTCTATCCATTAAACCAATACCTGGACTCATGTATTGGTTTAGAAATTATATCTAATATACTTGATTATTTAAAAAAAGGGCCCGATGGGATTCGAACCCATGGCCTGGTGGTCCGAAGCCACCCGCTCTATCCAGG
>Ga0315316_10001717_pt1 | contig 15600 bp, 9 predicted proteins | sample M160m3416metaG_FD_203702 | JGI IMG/M metagenome (GOLD analysis project Ga0315316, IMG submission 203702) | Ammonia-oxidizing marine archaeal communities from Monterey Bay, California, United States - M1 60m 3416 | ecosystem: Environmental > Aquatic > Marine > Intertidal zone | place: USA...
TAGGTCGGCCATTGCTTTGCTTGCTGCGTAGGGCGATGCGGGTCGGAAGGGTGCGGTCTCATCGATGGGCAGTTCGTCCGCCGTGACGACGCCATAGACATCGGCACTAGTCACCGTCACCACTCGACCCACCCCCACCCTCCGGGCTGCGGCGAGAAGATGGTGGGTTCCCTCGGCATTGACCCGGATGGTGGTGGCTGGTTCGGACCAGGATCGAGCGACATCGGCCTGACCGGCGAGGTGGAAGACCACATCGGGGAGGTGGTGTCCGAGCAACTCGGCGAGCCCATCCTGATCGAGCACGTCCGGCCCACCCGACGACCGGTCGGTAGACACCACCTCGTCGCCCTCGGAGAGAAGGTGGTCGACCAGGTGTCGGCCCACGAATCCGGCGGCACCGGTGACTACTGCTCTCATTGGTCGATCGCCGTCGGCTGGGCCGGAGGGGAAGTGTGCACCGGAGCATCGTAGGAGGCGCCGCCGTGTGGATGTCGCCCGGGTGGGGACATGGTGCGGAAGTAGTGTCGGAATACCGTGGATGCCGCACCCCCTTCTGCCGGCGGCCAACTGGACTCCGCCGGTGCAGGCAGCCCGCCGGCGCCCCGGCCGGCGTCAGCCCCGGTGTTGGCCATGGTGGTGGTAGATGACGAGGCCCCGGCTCTCGAGGCAGTTCTGGCCGGCCTGTTGGCCCAGGACCATGCTCGGATTGAGGTACTGGTCGTGGACGTTCGACCGATGGGTGACCGGGTGGGCAACGAACCGGACGGCCCACTGTCTCTGGTGGAGCGGGTCGGGCTGATCGCCCCATCGTCGTTAGTCGTTTGTTCGCCGGGTGTGTCGGGTCACGGTCCGGCGGTGGCAACCGGACTGCGAGCCCGCGCGGCCGAGCGTGTTGGGTTGCTTGATCCGCAGTTCCTGCTGTTCGTGCCGGGTCAGGTGGTGCTGGGTGACACCTCGGTTCGCCGCCTAGTCGAGCGGGCGGTGGAGGCCAACGCTGGGGTGGTCGGGCCCAAGGTCGTTGGACCCGATGGGGCTTTGGAGGAGACTGGTTGGTGGTTCGATCTGCTTGGGTCGCCCGTTCCTGTGGTCCCCAAACCTGAACCCGACCAGGGGCAGCGCGACGTCGACTTTCAGCCTGACGCGGTGGCTGGCGCTGCGTGGATGGTTCGTGCCGACTTGTTCGCGGAACTGGGAGGCTTCGACTTCGATGGGGTGGATGGGACCGAGCATCTGGAGTTCTGCCAGCGGGCCCGGGCCGCGGGCGCAGCGGTTGCCGTGGTTCCGTCGGCGGTGGCCCGTCGGGTGGGGATGCCCGACTCGGTGCGGCACCCGCCGACGCTGGCGTGGCCGAGGTTCCGACTGCGTCGCTTGATGGCGTCGCCGCTGACCGGCCTGCTCCTACGGCTTCCCGTCCTGATGGTGGCCACGCTGGTCGGCGTTGTCTATGGCATCGGCACCGGCCGCTTCCGCCACGCCCGCGGACTACTGGGGGCATGGCCGTGGAACCTCCGTCGGCTTGGGTCGGCGCGTCGACAGATTGGAGTCGACACGATCGGGCCTCCGTCGGCCGTGGTGAGCGACCATCGGGGGTCCTGGTTGCTGGCGCTCCGCCGGGTGGCCACCGGGCGGGTGCTGGCGGGGGATGACGACCGATCCGATGGACCTGGGCATCTGAACAGTGTCTTCGGTGCAGTGTTCGGACCGGGTGGCTTAGCCATCATGATCGCCGTTGCGGTACTCGGCTTCGGGTCCCGGTCGCTGGTTGTCGACGGCCTCTCTCCGGTTGGACGCCTCCAGCGACTGCCGGCTAAATCGGGCGATCTGCTTGCCGCGTGGTGGGCCGGGTGGCGGTCCACTGGTACGGGCACGTCGGGTTCGGGACCCGACGGCCTAGGTCTGGTCGGGCTGGTGGCCGGGATCTGGCCGTATTCGGTTGACTCCCTATGGACGGTGTTGGTACTCGGGTCGTTCGCCGTGGGGGCGTTCGGCATCTGGCGACTGGTCCGACCGGTCGGAGGTGGCCGTTCTCGTGCCGTCGCTGTGCTTGTCTACCTGGCCGTCCCGATCCCTTACGAAGCGCTGCGTACCGGGCGTCTAGCTCCATTGGCCGCCTATGCCGTAATGCCGTGGCTGGTTCGTCGGCTGGCCGGTGCCCAAGCCATGGCCCCCTACGGCCTGCGGGGCGGTGAACCTGGTCCCGGGGCTCGTCTGAGGAGTCTCTGGTCCGACGTGCTGGTCACCGGACTGGCACTGGTGGCGCTAGTGGGAGTGGACCCGATTTTGCTAGTGCCGGCGACAGTCGTCGTGGTGGGCCTTGTGGTGGGAACCACCCTGTCGGGCACCACGGACGGGTTGCTCCGGTTGTCGATGGCGGTGGGTGGTGGCGCAGCGCTAGCGGCCGTGGTCCACCTGCCGACAGTGCTCTCGGTCTCAGGGTCCGCCGGTCGCGGGTGGGCTGGTTGGCTGGGAGGGTCGACCGCTGGCGGGTGGGGCGCCACTGATTCGATTGGTCTCAAGGAGATCCTTTCCCTGGACGCCGGGGTGGACGGCCCGTCCGCGGCGATGGCGTTGTTCATCCTCCCGGTGCTGGCCCTCGTTGCGGCCCGGGGTCGACACCTCTCTGTGGTGATCCGGGCCTGGTTTGTGGCGGCGGCGGGAGCGTCGCTGCTGGTCATGCTGGACCGGGAGTGGCTGGGTGACAGCGGGTCAGCCCTGCGGGCGGTGGACCCCGGGGTCCTTCTGGTAGTGGTGGCGGTCGGTCTGGCTTGGGCATCGGCTGCCGGCGTGGCCGGGTTCGGCTCTGACCTAGCTCACCTCGCCCGACAGGTTCACACGGGTCGGGCGGCCCGGATGGTACGAAATGGCCTCCTGGGCGTCGTGGTAGCCAGCCTGTCCGTCGGGGTACTGCCCGTGCTGGCTGGGTCCTTCGCCGGTGATTGGGGAACAGCGCGAACCGACCTGGCATCGGCGCTACCCGGGACCGGTAGTCGACTCGTCGACGGGCAGTCGGTCCGCGGCGGTGTAGCCCGTGTGCTCTGGCTGGGTGATCCCACGGTGCTACCCGCTGCAGGAATCCCGCTGGCGTCGCCTGGTGGCCGTTCCGGCCCCCTGGGCCCACTGGCTATGGCGGTCACCGATGGCCTCCCGGATCTATCCGACCAGTGGACGCCGGGGGAGACGGCCGGTTTGGCTGAGTTGCGTTCAGCCCTGAGCGCAGCACTGGATGGCGCCACCCACCGACTGGGCGCCGACCTGGGGCGATGGGGGGTGGCCAACGTGGTGGTGGTCAGCCGTTCGGCGCCTGTACCCGAGCCAGGGATCGAACGATTGGTGCCCGACCGCTTGCTCGAGGTCCTGGCCCGTCAACTCGACCTGGAGCGCGTGGAGGCGGTGAACGGGGCTTTGGTCGTCTATCGGAACACCACGGTAGAGGCGCCGTTCTCAGTGGTGCGAGACCGGAACCGGCGGGTCGTTCCCGCTCTCGTTGGGCGCCGCTCCATGGGAGACCTCGTCATCGAGGCGCCCGCCGATGGCGCGCTCCGGTGGATGATCGGCCCGGACGATCGATGGCGGGTCCAAGTAGATGGTCGTCCGGCGACCGTGCTGGCGTCGGGGGATGCTCACGGGGTCGACCAGCGCCCATCGGTCCGGGTGGGGGCCGGGAGCGTGGTCTCTCTGAAACTCGACGAGGGTCAGTCGACGGGGCGGCGTCGGCTCCAACTGGTGATGGCCGGCCTACTCGTACTACTGGCCAGCTGGGCACGGACTTCCCGCGATGCCTCCTTAGCCGGCGAACGGGCACGGGTAGACCGGTGATCGCTACACGGTGGCCAGCAATCGCTGTGCTTGCAGCGATGGTGGTCGCGTCCACAGCGGCATCGTCGGGTCTGGAGGATCGGGTGGATGCTGGTGACCGCCCCGAGGCGCGGTCCGCAGTGGCCCTGGACAGGGCGTCGACAGCTCTCTGGTTCTGTACGGGCCCTACTGCCGATCTGATGGAAGTCGATTCTCGGACCGTCGAGGTAGTTGGCATATCAGCTTCGCCCACCGAGGGCCGGGTGACGGTGGTTGACGAGACTGGTCGGGCCGTCGAGCGAGCTTTCCGGATCGATCCCGGTGGCCGTCTGGAAGTATCGCCGGGTCAGTTCGTGTCGGGAGCAGCGTTCGCCGGGGTCACCGTTGAGGTCCGGGGCGGGGCTGCCATGGTGGGCCAGACGGTATCGGGCCCGGATGGCATGGACCGGCGGCCCTGCACCACCCGCGCTGCCGACGCCTGGGTGGTTCCGTGGTCGACCACGGCACGGCCGGGGAACCGGGCCTGGGTGTTGCTCCACAACCCCTTCCGGGCCGCTGCGGTGGCCGACCTTCGATTCGTCGGAGACCTCGGTCGTCGGGAGACCTTGGACTCCCAGGGGGTTGTAGTGCCCGGCCGTTCGGTGGTCGCCTACGACGTTACGGAACGGATCGCCGATTCAGCGGTCGTCTCGGCCACCGTGGACGTCCGGGTGGGGCGAGTGGTGGTTGCCCGACTCCAAGTGTCGGATGGTTCGGGACCCATGGCTACCCGTGGTCTGGACCTTGCTCCCGGAGTACCGGAGATGGCGACCCGGGCCTTTGTTCCCGGCCTGGCCAGAACCGGCGACGCAATCAATGGGGGAGCCGTGGTGGTCGTGAACGCCGGGGTGGAGCCGGTGGAGGCCGAGGTGGTGGTCCGGACAGCCGAGCAGGACCACGGGGTGGAGCCGTGGCGACTGGTGCTTCGCTCCGGGCAGCGTCATGTCGTGGACCTAGACGACGGTCGTCTCGAGGGGATTGGACCGTTCGGAGTGGAGGTGCGCACGTTGGACGGTCGACCCATCGCTGCGTCGGTGCTGCAGCGGTTCGGAGAGGTAGGGGGCCTGTCGGTCCGACCGGCGGTCGCGGTGGCGGCCCGTGGTTGGGTGGTGGACCTGGGTGAGCGCTACGGAGCGACGACCGATGTGCTGGCCGTGATGAACCCGGCGATCGAGGGCATCGCCACCATCGAGGTGAAGGTCCTCGCAGGTACAGCTCCCACCAACGTGGTCCGGTCCGTGGAATTATCTCCTGGGACGCAGGTGTCGTTCGACCTGGGAGCGGGACCCCCAGTGGTGCTGGCCGTTGAGTCGACGGCACCGGTCATAGCGTCTGTCCATGCCAGAGCGGAATCCTCGGCGACGGGATCGATAGCCGTTGCCGTCGCCGGGACCGAAGCCCGACCGGCCGCCAGCCGCTGAACCGGACCGCCAGTAGATCAGGTTCCGGCGCTGCAGCCGTCCGGCGTGGAGCCCGGCTCCCGAAGTTCGGCCAGTGATCCCCACAGGTGGGTGGCGCTCACAGGCCCCACATGGTGGTCGCGCACCACGCCGAGGACATCGGAGATCAGCACCATAGGTACGGCGTCGATGGCGTACCGGTCGTGGATGGCCCGGTCCCTGCCGACCTCCACTTCCTGGACGGCAACCTCAGGGCTGGCCAGAGGTGAGGCGGTGGCCACCACCGAGTCGCACGAGTCGCACGAGGCTGAGGTGAACACGGTGACCAGCCACGGCGCGTCCGGCCGTTCGAAGTCTCCGCGGTCCAACTGTTCGGGCACCATCCAGCCGGTTCTGACCGGTGCATCAGGGCGGCGCCGTTGCAGCAGCAGAGCGAGCCCGGAGGCGACCGCCGCTACCGCTAGGAGAAGGATCAGGCGGTCCACCGGTTGATCCGGTCGTCGGGTGGGTCAGCTCTGGTCGGCGACCGACGGATCGCTGACGGTCTGTTCCACGAGATCGGGAATGCCGCCCGGAGTGGTCGCCGATCCGGTTGCTCCGGTGGTGTCGGTCGCAGCGGCCACCAGTCGGTTGACCTCGCCGCCGCTGATCGTCTCGTGTTCCAGCAGCGACCTAGCGATCAGGTCGAGGGCGTTCCGGTGGTCGGTGAGCAGCTTGCGGCAGCGGTCTTCCTGGTCGGTGAGGATCCGCTGGACCTCTTCGTCGATGACCCGGGCCGTGTCGTCGCTGTAATCCCGGGTGTGCATCAGGTCATCGCCCAGGAACACCTGTCCCTGGCTGCCCCACGCCATGGGGCCGACCCGGTCGCTCATGCCCCACTCCCGGACCATCCTCCGGGCAATTTCGGTGGCCCGCACCAGGTCGTTGCTGGCCCCCGTGGAGCCCACGCCGAACACCAGGTCCTCGGCCGTGCGCCCACCCATCATCACGACCAGCGAGTCCTCCAGGTAGTCCTGTCGGTGGATGTGGCGCTCTTCTTCCGGCAACTGCATGGTCACGCCGAGGGCCATGCCGCTGGGGATGATCGTCACCTTGTGGAGCGGGTCGGCCGTCGGGAGCACGGCGGCGCAAAGGGCGTGGCCCGCCTCGTGGTAGGCGATGGCCTCCTTCTCGTCTGGGGTAAGGGCCATCGACTCGCGCTTCTGGCCCATGAGGGTGCGGTCACGGGCCGACTCGAAGTGGTCGGCCCGGATGGCGTCATCCCCATTGCGGACGGCGATGAGTGCCGCCTCGTTGACCAGGTTAGACAGGTCGGCACCGCTCATACCCGGGGTGCCGCGGGCCACCACGTCCAGGTCGACGTCGTCGTGGATGCGCTTGCCCTTTACGTGAACGTCCAGAATCTCTCGCCGGTCGGCGAGTTCGGGTAGAGGCACCACTACCTGCCGGTCGAAGCGACCAGGCCGCAGTAGTGCCGGGTCGAGGATGTCCGGTCGGTTGGTGGCGGCGATCATGACGATGCCCTCGCTGCCCTCGAAGCCGTCCATCTCCGACAGCATCTGGTTGAGGGTCTGCTCGCGTTCATCGTGGCCACCGCCCAGTCCGGCCCCCCGCTTGCGCCCAACTGAGTCCACTTCGTCGATGAAGATGATGGCCCGCCCCATCTTGCGGGCAGACTCGAACAGGTCGCGTACCCGGCTGGCCCCCACACCGACGAACATCTCCATGAAGTCCGAACCGGTCACCGAGAGGAACGGAACGCCGGCCTCTCCGGCCACCGCCCGGGCGATGAGGGTCTTGCCGGTCCCCGGTGGGCCGACCAGCAGCACGCCCTTGGGAACCCGGGCACCGATCTCGGCGAACTTCTCGACCTCCTTCAGGAAGTCCACGACCTCTCGGATCTCCTGCTTGACGCCCGCGTAGCCAGCCACGTCGTCGAACGTGGTCCCCGGTCGCTCAGTGGTGTAGGTCTTTGCGCGGGAACGGCCGATAGACATCATCCCGCTCATCTGGCCCTGGGCCCGGCGGTTGATCCACCAGAAGAAGAGGATGATCAGGCCGACCGGCAACAGGAGGGGGAGCCAGTTCTGGAGGAACCCGGGTTGCGGCGTCTCGAAGCGCACCGCGGCACCGCTCTCGGCCAAGAGGCGCCGGTCGTCGATGGACAGTTCGAGGGGTCCGGTGGTCTCGAACGTCGTACCTGCATCGTCGACGAAGGTGATGCCCCCGGTCTGATTGTCGACCAGCACGTCGGTGACCTCGGCCGCCGCCACGCGGTTCAGAAAGTGGTCGTAGGCGACTTGGTCGACACTGCTCGAGGGCAGGAGGCCAGGGAGGATCAAGGCGGCGGCGACCAGGCCCATGACCAGCCAGATGCCCCATCGGGGCCAGCCCTGATCCTTCTTGGCTTGTGGACTCGGGCCCGTGGGCCCATCCGGTCGATCCACCATGGCTTCCATCGTACGGCGACCCTGTGACCGTCAGACCGTCCGCAAACGAGACGCAGTGTATTGCTGGCGTCGGTCGTCGACAGGTGCCCGTCGGTAGGGTTCGCCTGATGGAGAGTTCGACGGACGGTGAGGTGGCCACGGCGTCGCGCCCGTCTGTTCCGTGGGGGTTGGGCCATGTCGGGATCGGCTGGCTAATCGGCATGGTGGCCACCGTCATTGCCATGGCAGTTGCCGTGGCAGTGGTGGGAAGTGAGGCCGTCGAGGATCCGAGCTTGACGGTCGGGGCACTCCTTCAGGGATCCCTTTACGTGGGCCTAGTCGGGGTGCCCGTTTGGCTGGTGGTGACCCGAGGCGTCCAGTGGGCCGAGCTTGGCTGGGTCGGCTCCAGATCGATCGGACGCCGGCGCAAGGCCTATCTGCGAGAAGCAGGCCAGGGTCTCCTTATCGGGGTGGTGGCCCAGGTGGCGGTGGTGCCGGCCATCTACGCACCGATCCTGCTACTCACCGACGACTTGGACGTATCGGGTCCGGCCCGTGAACTAGTCGACCGGGCCGACGGTCTCGGTATCGCTCTACTGATCCTGATGGTCGTGGTGCTGGCACCGGTGGCTGAGGAAATGTTCTTCAGGGGGCTGGCCCTCCGGGCGTTGGAGGCACGGATAGCTCCCCGGGCCGCGCTGATCGCATCTGCCGTCTTCTTCGGCGTGACCCACTTCCAACTGCTGCAGTTGCCGGCGCTTGTCATGATCGGGCTGGTGTGTGGATGGCTGGCCCAGCGCGACGGGCGACTGAGTCGTGCCCTGTGGGCCCACGTGGGCTTCAACGCCACGACGACCGTTGTTCTCCTCGCGTTATGAATCTTCCTTCCGATCCCGCGACCGACAACGTCGTTGACGACACTGCCAGCCCGGTGGCTGTCGTGCTGCGACGCGTGCCCCTGACCAGGTGGGTGAATCTGCTGATCGTCCTCGGAGGCGTGTGGTTCGTGCTCTGGGTGGTGAATCCCGATGGGGTGCTGTTCACCCGCTCGACGCCGACTGGCGGCGATCTTGGGGCGCACGTTTGGGGGCCAGCGTTCCTCAGGGACGAGTTGCTGCCCCAATTCCGGCTAACTGGATGGACACCGGACTGGTACGCCGGGTTTCCCGCCTATCACTTCTACATGGTGGTGCCGATACTGCTGGTGGTAGCCGTCAACGTCGGGTTGGCCACACCCTTGCTCGTCGTGGTGTTGCCTGCTCTGGTGGCCGCCGCGGTGGTCGTCAACCGGCGCCGCTCGTCGGGCTGGGTGGTGCGCCTGGGGCTACTAGCCGCCTTGGCGGTGCTGGTGGTGCCCGTCCACTACGGCATGGCCATCAAGTGGGTCACGGTGCTCGGCTTGGTGGTCATGCCGGTGGCTGGCTGGGCCACCGGTCGCTTGGCCGGCCTGCCGTTCCCAGGCCCAGCGCTGACCTCCGTGGCCACTCTGCCGTTCCTGTTCGACCGGTCGTTCAACATCATGGGCGGAAACCTGATGTCGACCATGGCCGGCGAGTTCGCCTACGCACTGGCCATGGCTGCTTGCCTGGTGTACCTCGGACTGCTGGTCCGAGGTCTGGAGACCGGTCGGGGCCGTGCCCCGGCCGCCGTCCTGCTCGCCCTTACCGGCCTGTGTCACCTACTTGTCGCTTTCTTCGCCCTGGTGGCTTCGGTGGTGGCCCTCGTAATCCGCCCGGGCCGTCAGGCCCTGCAGTGGCTGGTCACCACCGGGCTGGTGGCCGGGCTGTGCTCGGCCTTCTGGGTGCTGCCGTTCTGGTGGCGTCGGGAGCATCTGAACGACATGGCGTGGCACAAACTCACCCGCTTCCGGTCGTATCTCTGGGACCGGGACGACTTGGCTGCCGACTTCCTGACCAACGACCCACCACTCCAGCCGTTCATCGTGGTGGCTGTGGTGGGTCTTGTGTTATCGGTTGCCTTTCGTCGCCGCTTGGGGTTCGTGCTGGCCGGCTCTGCGCTGATCCTCGGGTTGGCCTTCGTGCATCTACCGGAGGGTCGCCTCTACAACGGCCGGATCCTGCCCGCCTACTACCTGAGCATCTACCTGCTAGCCGCCATGGCGGTGGCCGATGTGCTGCGTTTCGTTGGACGACTGGTGGACGGCATCGTTCGGTCGTCGACGGGCCAACCGGGACGACTGGTGGCGGGGGGTGGGGCGGTGGCCGCGTTTTTGGTGATGGTGGTGATGCTCGGCGTTCCCCTGCGGGTGCTTCCTGGCGGGTCGACCGAGGGCAACGCCTACCGGTGGATGGGCATCGAGTCGGCTGAGCTAAACCTCGGACGGTCGTGGGTTCGCTGGAACTTCGAAGGCTACGAGGCGCGGGTTGGGGACTCGTCGGGAGGCGGCTGGGAGGAGCAGCGGGCTCTGGCCTCCACCATGGAAGATCTCGCCGCCGAGTCCGGGTGTGGGCGTCTCATGTGGGAATACAACAGCGACTTAGTGCGCTACGGGACCCCCATGGCCCTGATGTTGCTGCCTCACTGGACTGACGGGTGCATCGGTTCCATGGAGGGCCTCTACTTCGAGGCGTCCACGACCACGCCATATCACTTCCTCGTCCAGTCCGAGCTTTCGGTTGGGCCGTCGCGCGCCCAGCGTGGCCTGCCGTATCGGGCCTTCGACTTGGATGCTGGCATCGACCATCTTCAGCAGTTGGGCGTCCGCTGGTACTCGGCGTTCTCCGAAAGGGCGGTGCGTGAGGCGCGGGCCCATCCGGGCCTGGTTGAGGTAGCGGCCAGCGGGCCGTGGACCATCTTCGAGGTTGGCGGGGCTGACGCCGTGGTGGCTCTCGACATCGAGCCGGCGGTGTTCATCGACGTCGACCATGAGGACTGGTTGGACCCGTCGGTCGAGGTGTTCCAGCAGGGATCCATCGCCGTGCCCCGCACGGTGGGGGGCCCGGCGTCATGGCAGCGTGTGGAGGCGGGGACCGATCCCGAGCGTCGATCGCTCCCGGCCGTAGCAGTCACCGACATAGTCAGCGGGGTGGACTCGGTGTCGTTTCGGGTGGACCGGGTTGGCGTGCCGGTCCTCGTTAGGACGTCCTACTTCCCTAACTGGAAGGCAGATGGCGCCGATGGGCCCTGGAGGGCCACGCCGAACCTGATGGTGGTGGTCCCGACTGCAGAGGATGTGCGCCTCTACTACAGCCGGACGACTGTCGACGTGGCAGCGATCCTGTTGAGCGTCGTCGGATTGGTGGCGTTGGTGGGCATGATTCGTCGACCGAGGCCGTTGCCGGGACCGGCCCTATTCGATGTGGCGGCTTCTGGTCCGGACGGTGACCGACGCCTGGACCAGTGGGTAGACCGTCGGGTGGCCAACGACGCCCCTGAGGAATCGGCTGGGGAACCGGACAGTGGATCGCTGCTTGAGTCGCCTGATCGGGAGGCGGGGGTCCCCTCATGAGGGAGCGGCTTCGGAGGTTCGCGGTAGTCGGCTTGGTTGCCACCACGATCGACGTTGGGCTGGCCGTCAGCCTGCTGGGTGCCGGTTGGGATCCGTGGGCTGCCGACGCGGTAGCTCTCGGCCTGGCGGCGACGGTGGCCCGCCTGCTCCATCGGTCACTGACGTTGCGCGACGACCCGTATGCCCGCTGGATCAGGCTCCGGCGAGTCTTTGTGACCGTGGTCGTCATCGCCGGCCTAGTCGACTTCGGCGTCTTCACGGTCGCCCGGTCGCTACTCGATGGGCTTTCAGGTGGTAACGCTGGATCCTGGACAGTTGATTTGGGTGCAAAGTTGGCGGCCGTGGTGGTGGCGGGAGCGGTTCGGGCCGTTGCCTACCGGGCGTTTCTATTCCGGGTGATCCGACGGGAGCAGGACCTCCCCTCGCGGCGTCCGGTGTCCGACGGCGACATACGGGTCACCATGGTTATTCCGGCCTTCCGGGAGGCCGACCGGATCGGTGAAACGGTGGTTCGTGTCCGGTCCGAGTTGGGTGCTGAATTGGGTGCCGATATCGAAGTGGTGGTGGTTGACGACGGATCGCCGGACGACACCGCCGCGGCCGCCGCGGCGGCCGGTGCCGATTGTGTGGTACGTCTCGATCGGAACAGGGGTAAGGGGGCGGCCGTGCGGGCTGGGGTGGCCGTGGCGAACGGTCGCACTGTGGTTTTCACCGATGCAGATCTGGCTTACGGCCCCACCCAGGCGGCAGCGCTGGTGCACAAGGTGGAGGAGGGGTACGACGTTGTAGTGGGAAGTCGTCGTCACACCGACACGACCACGCTGGTTCGTGCGGGTCGTCTACGCGAGGTCGGTGGCCGTCTGGTGAATCTCACCACCCACGCCCTGCTGCTTGGTCAGTACAGAGACACTCAGTGCGGACTCAAGGCCTTCCGCTCCGATGTGGCACGCCCTCTCTTCGAGGCGTCGAGGCTCGATGGCTTCGCCTTTGACGTGGAGTTGTTCCATCTGGCTGAACGGTGGCGTCTGAGTCTTGCCGAGGTGCCTGTAGAGGTGGAGAATTCGGAGCGGTCCACCGTCCAGCTGTTGCGTGACGGAATCCGATTGGTGGTCGACCTCGTCCGCGTGCGCCAGCGGGCCCGCAACGGCGACTACCCCGAGGTGCCGATCTTCGAGGCGCCCATCCCCGAGGCAGCGGTCCTCGAGGCTCACATTTTCAAGACATATGACATTCGTGGACAGGTGCCCGAGGAGTGGGACGAAGATGTGTCCGAGGCCATCGGGCGTGGGTTCGCCAACCTGGTGCGTCGTCGGGAACCTGACACCACGGCCGTTGTAGTGGGCCGGGACATGCGACCCAGCGGTGTTTCGTTGGGTGAAGCTTTCGTCCGGGGGATCACAGCGGGGGGCCTCAACGTGGTCGATCTTGGGTTGGCCTCAACGGACCTCGTCTACTTCGCCTCGGGCCACCTTTCGGCACCCGCTGTGGTTCTTACGGCTAGCCACAATCCCGCCGGTTACAACGGTATGAAGTGCTGCCTGTCGGGTGCTGCACCACTGGGATACGACAACGGCCTGAACGAGGTCGAGGTCGAGGTCCAGGCTGAGCTAGGGGTAGCGACGCGGGATGCCGAGATGCCGGTCCGAGCATCGGGCACTGTCCGCTCTCTCGACCTTCTGGATGCCTTCGCCGACCACGTGAGGTCGTTCGTCGATGTCGACCGCCTCCGCCCCCTGCGCCTTGTGGTGGACACGGCCAACGGGATGGGTGGCCTCGTCGTCCCGGCGGTGTTCGACAGCCTGCCGTTCACCGTCGATCACCTGTATCCGGAGTTGGACGGCACATTTCCCAATCATCCAGCGGATCCCATCCAACCGGAGAACCTGCGGGACCTGCAGACCCGCGTGCTGGCCACTGGCGCCGACCTAGGGCTGGCCTTCGACGGCGACGCCGATCGGGTCTTTCTGGTCGACGAGCAGGCTCGACCCGTCTCGGGATCGACGACCACCGCGCTAGTGGCTCAGGGGATCCTGCGACGGGAACCCGGGGCGACAGTCCTGTACAACCTGATCTGTTCGAAGGCCGTACCCGAGGTCGTGGTCGAGGAGGGGGGCCGAGCGATACGGACCAAGGTCGGCCACTCGCTCATCAAACAGGCCATGGCCTCCGAGGGGGCGGCTTTCGCCGGCGAGCACTCGGGCCACTACTACTTCCGTGACAACTTCAGGGCCGATAGCGGGCTGATCGCCGCCTTGGTGGTCCTTGAGGCCCTGTCGGTCCACGACGGCCGGATGAGCGACTTGGTCGCGCCGTTGGAGCGTTACGCGGCCTCCGGGGAGTTGAATACCGAGGTGGAAAATTCGTCGGAGGTGATTGACCGTGTGGCTGATCACTTCGGCACTGTGGCCCCCGAAGCCGTCCAGGATCGCCTCGATGGCTTGACGGTTGATTTCGGCGACTGGTGGTTCAACCTGCGCCCGTCTAACACTGAGCCATTGCTACGTCTCAACGTAGAAGCGGCCGACCGCGAGACCTGTGCATTACGGGTCGACCAGGTCCGGAACCTGTTCTGAGGATTAGCTGGGGCGCTCCGACCAATAGCCTGTGTCCATGACCCTCGATCCGAAGCTTCTGGAGATCCTCGCCTGCCCGGAGGACAAGGGGCCGTTGCTCTGGTTCCCGGACGAGGACGCCCTCTACAACCCACGCCTAAGGCGCTGCTATGCGGTCCGCGACGGCATCCCGGTGATGCTGGTCGATGAGGCCACTCTGGTCGACGACGCTGAACACGAGCGGCTCACCGGCCGGGCGAACGCCGAAGGCATCCGGCCCACCTTTGGGGACTGAAACGCCCCCAGGCGGATCTTCCGGCATATCCGAGTAGACGCGACCAATGGACCTGTTGGACGGGGTGATCCGGTCCTACGACTGGGGTTCAACCACGGCGTTGTCCGACTTCCGCGGAGTGGAGCCCTCCGACCAGCCGGAGGCCGAGCTCTGGTTCGGCGCCCACCGGTCGGGACCATCATCATTCCGCGCCGATGGCCGTTACGCGACATCCGTAGAGATGCCGTTTCTAGTCAAGGTGCTCGCCGTGGATCGGCCGCTCTCGCTGCAGGTCCACCCTGACGAGGCGTCGGCTGGCGTTGGGTATCGGCGTGAGGATGTTGGCGGCGTGCTCGTCGACGATCCGCGGCGGTGCTTTCCCGATGGACGGGCTAAGCCGGAGGCCGTGTGTGCCGTGGGGCAGTTCGAGACGCTCTGCGGGTTCCGGCCCATCCCCGAGGCGCTGGAGATGGCCGCAACCTCGAGCCTCCCGGAACGGGTTCTAGGTCCGCTCCGGGCCGGCGACTGGTTGGCCGCTGTGGCTTCGGCACTCGCTGCGTCACCCGAGGAGGTCGCAGCAGTGGCTGCGACAGCCGAGGCGAGCGATGGGCCAACTGCCGGGTTGGTTGGTCGGCTCGCCGCCATCCACCATGGGGATCCCGCCCTGCTCCTCGTCCCTCTGCTCCGGCACCACGTGCTGGACGACGGCGACCTCCTGTACGTGGCTCCTGGGGTACTACACGCCCACCTTTCGGGTCTGGCCGTCGAGGTGATGGCCGACTCCGACGATGTGGTTCGGGCAGGGCTGACCAGCAAGTTCGTCGATCCCATGGTTCTCGTGGGTCTGCTGCGGCCTGAGCGGCTGGTCGATGTCGAGATGGTGACAGGGCCGGTTCACCGCTACGACCTGGAGGTAGACGACATCGTCCTCAGGCGGTTGTCCGGCACCGGCCTAGACGCCGAGGTGGGTGGAAGCGGTGGACCCGAGCTACTGCTGTGCACCGATGGTTCGGCGTCGGTGCGGTCTGAAGACGGTGGGCCCGACCTGGTCACGCTGCGGGGGGAGGCAGCGTGGATCGGCCCCGAGGACGGGCCGATGGATCTGCGGGTGGACGGCACCGTCCACTGGGTGGCATGCCAAGATTTGGGGCGTCACGCCCGTTAACCTACGGGGACCGCGGCTGCATGATCCGGAGTCAGACGACCCCAGCCCGGCTTCGACAAGAACCCCGATCCACTCGTCGTTCCGGACCTCCGGCGTTCGGGCGGATCCGACCACGAGGCACTCCGGTGCCATGGAGCCGACATGACCGCGTCTACCCGTCCCCTCGCCCACGATCACCGCGTCGCTGACCTCTCGCTCAACGACTTCGGCCGCAACGAGATCCGCCTTGCCGAACACGAGATGCCCGGCCTGATGGCCTTGCGGGCCGAGTTCGCGGACTCCCAGCCACTAGCCGGCGCTCGGATCACTGGCTCCTTGCACATGACCATCCAGACAGCGGTGCTCATCGAGACCCTGGTCGCTCTGGGCGCGGAGGTCCGCTGGGCCAGTTGCAATATTTTTTCCACCCAGGATCACGCGGCCGCCGCCGTGGTCTGCGGTCCCGACGGATCGCCCGATGACCTCTGCGGTGTGCCG
>Ga0315316_10001718_pt1 | contig 15597 bp, 15 predicted proteins | sample M160m3416metaG_FD_203702 | JGI IMG/M metagenome (GOLD analysis project Ga0315316, IMG submission 203702) | Ammonia-oxidizing marine archaeal communities from Monterey Bay, California, United States - M1 60m 3416 | ecosystem: Environmental > Aquatic > Marine > Intertidal zone | place: USA...
AATTTTAATTTTTTTTAAAATAGATGTTTTGGGATTAATTTTAAAATCTAGTAATAATTTTTTTATAAAAATATCAGTTGGTTTTTTGACAAAAAATGCATAAGTGTTATAAGATTCTGGTTGTAATATATCAGATCTATTTTCTGAATCTAAAGATGTAATAGTAGCTTTTTGAGAAATAAGGAATTCTTCAACATTTTCTCTAAATTCATTATCAAGCTTGAGTTTTAGTGCCCAAATAAATTTCACTGTATTTTTATATTTTTTCTATAAATGTTAACATTAATTTTTTTTCTCCTGCTTTTTCAAAATCTATAGTAACTTTATCTCCATCAATATCTATTATTTTTCCATAACCAAATTTTTGATGAAATATTCTTTCCATTAATTTAAAATTAGTATCATTATTATCTTGAAAGTGATTTATTACTTTTTTATTGTTTGCTGCTAACCACTCAGAAGCTATTGAAGATTTAAAATTATAGTTATTTGAGTATGAAGAGAATCTATTTATATTTTTTTCTGGAAGTTCATCGAGAAATCTTGATGGAATACAGTCTATCCATTGACCATGAGTTAATCTAGAATTTGCATTAAATATCCATAAATCGCTTTTAGCACGAGTAATACCTACATATGCCAATCTTCTTTCTTCCTCTAAGCCACTTTCCCCATTTTCATCTATAGACCTCTGGTTAGGAAATAAACCTTCTTCCCAACCTGGTAAAAATACTAATGGAAATTCTAGACCTTTCGCAGCATGAAGAGTCATTATTTTAGCAGTTTCTATGTCCTGATTGTTAGCTCCTTCCATAACAAGTTGAATATGTTCTAAAAAGTTTTGGAGCGATTCAAATTCATTTATTGCATTTACTAATTCTTTAAGATTATCCAATCTTCCTGGAGCTTCTATAGAACGATCTTTTTTTAGCATCTCTATGTAACCAGATTCTTCCAGAACAATTTCTACAAGTTCACCCAATTTTTTGCCTACTAAGTCAATTCTCCATTTATCTAAATTTTTAGAAAAAAGTCTAATAGTTGAACTTGCTTTTGAGCTTAGTTCGTCTGTTTCAGATAATTTTCTAGCTGCCATTTCTAAGTTTAATTTACTTGACCTAGAATATTGCTCTATCTGTCTAATAGTTTTATCCCCTAAACCTCTTTTAGGTTTATTAATTATTCGTTCAAAAGCTAATTGATCGTCAGATGAATTAATCAATCTTAAGTAAGCAATAGCATCTCTAATTTCTAGTCTTTCATAAAACCTTAAGCCTCCTACTACTTGATAAGGAAGACCTATTTTTAAAAACCTTTCTTCAAATGTTCTCGTTTGAAAACCAGCTCTTACTAATATTGCTACATTATTTATACTATTATTATTTCTTTGATATGCTTCAATTTCATCACTGATAGACTCTGCTTCTTCTTTTCCGTCATATACAGTTCTAATATTGATTAGATTACCTATATCGCCCTCTGTCCATAAAGTTTTACCAAGTCTACTTTGGTTTTTAGATATCAATCCTGAGGCTGCAGCAAGGATATTTCCAGTAGATCTATAATTTTCTTCAAGTCTAATAGTTTTAGTATTTTGAAAGTCTTTTTCAAAATTAAGTATATTACTTACATCAGCTCCTCTCCATGAATAAATAGATTGATCATCATCACCTACGGCACATAAATTTTTATGCTTTTCAGCTAGACTTTTTAGCCAGAAGTATTGGGAAGCATTTGTATCTTGAAATTCGTCTACTAAAATATACTTAAATTTATTTTGATATAAACTTTTAATATCAGAGTTTCTCTGGAAGATAGTTATCACATGAAGTAGAAGGTCACCAAAATCAGCAGCATTAAGTGTTATTAAACGGTTTTGATATAATTTATATAATTTAATAGCCTGATTATTGGCAAAGTCCGTACCACTATGAAATGCATCTTTTACATCTATTGGGTTTAGACCCATATCTTTCCATCTTTGAATTATAGATAATAAACTTCTAGCAGGCCATCTCTTCTCATCTATATTTTCAAGTGAAAGTATCTGTTTTATGAGCCTAATTTGATCATCCGTATCAATAATAGTGAATGTATTTTTAAGGTTAACTAGCTCGGCGTTTGCTCTTAATATTCTTGCAGCTAAAGAATGGAATGTTCCTAGCCACCAACCAGCTATTGAATTTCCAATCATTTTTTCTACTCTCATTCTCATTTCATTTGCTGCCTTATTAGTAAATGTTACGGTACAAATCTCAGAAGGATGAGCTATGTTGTTTTGTAAGATATAAGATAGTCTTGAAGTTAGAACTCTTGTTTTGCCAGTTCCTGCTCCAGCTAAAACAAGAAGTGGACCATTTACCGTTTCGACAGCCTCTTTTTGGGCATCATTTAATTCTGAAAAGTGATTTATTTTTTTAATTGTCATTAGTAACTGTATTTTCTATATTGCTGACCAACCGCCATCTAACATTAGAGTATGTCCTGTTACGATTGAAGATGCATCAGAGGCTAGAAATAAAATACCACCTGCCATTTCTGAAACCTCAGCTAATCTTTTCAAAGGTGTTCTATCAATGATATGATTTAATTTATCTTTATTCGCGTTTAGTTCCTTTATAAGTCTAGTTTTAGTGTAAGTTGGACCTATTGAATTTACTCTTATACCTTTTTCCCCCCATTCATTTGCAAGAGACCTAGTAAGATTTACAATTGCTCCTTTTGAAGCATGATAAGGAGAATTAGGTGCTGGTCCACCTCCTGTAACTCCCATAATTGAAGAAATATTTATAATAGAGCCTTTATTATTTTTAAACATATACTTATATGCCGTTCGGCAACAAATAAAACTACTAGTTAAATTAAGTTTAATTATATGTTCAAAATCTTCTGTTTTCATTTCTTCTGCAGGATTTCTATTAGCAGTTCCGGCATTATTTATAAGAACATCTAAAGATCCAAAATGAGAGAATATATTATCAAATACTTCTACAATTTTATTTTCTATAATAACATCAAGTTCCCATGCTTTTGCTTTAATGCCTGTATCTCTTAACTCATTTTCTAGCTTTTTAGCAGATTTGAAATCTTTATCAGTAATAGCAATATTGCCACCTGCTTTTCCGCACGCTATAGCTGCTACTCTTCCAATTCCTTGTGCTGAACCAGTTATAACAACAGTTCTATTTTTTAGGCTAAATAATTCAAACACATCAAATTTAGAAGCGGAAGGCATTGTAAAACCTGATATTTCATCAATTATTTCATTATTTTTCATTTTAAAATCCTTAGTATATTAAAATTTACCATATTTTAAGTATGCTTCTTTAGGGTCTGTACCATTTAGAATAGCTTCACGCATTTTATTCTCTGAATTTAAATCATTTTTTGCTCTAATTATAATCTTATCAATTATATTATAGGGTATAATTACTATACCATCTTCGTCAGCTATAAGATAATCACCCGTAACTATTTTGACATCACCAATTACAATTGAAGTTCCCATTTCTTCAACTATCCACCTACCAGCAACGTCTTTTGGCGTATTAAAACGACAATAAACAGGTAATTTAATTTCTGACTTTATTCTTGTAACATCTCTACATCCTCCATCTGTAATATAGCCTCTAATATTTTTAAGTTTAAGTGTTTCTGCAGATAATTCCCCCATGAGAGCTATTTCATGGTTATTTGGTTGGCAAACTATAATGGAATTATCTTGTGATTTAGAAAGAAAATTAGTCCAAGATAATAATGAATCTGATTCTTTTATATTTTTTTTAAGAGAACCTGATATAGTCCAAACTTTGCCAGCAATTGTATTTTCAAACTGTAAAGGTATTATCTCATTAGGAAGAGTTTGATTTGAATAACTTTCAATTCTAAGTGCATCGTGGATTATTGAAGAGTTCAGTAATAATAATTCTTCTATGATTTGTTCTTCATTTAACATACATAATCTACTAATAAATTATTTCTTGGTTGGGTCAGGAAAATCTGTTTCAATACTGCAGCTATTTGTTTTAGAATCAAATTCGCCAGAGCATAGCAGGTTGAAAGGATTCAACTCATTGAAAGAATAATCACTACAACTTACTAAAAGAGGGATTGTAGCTAAAACAATAATTTTTTTTAATAAATATATTACTTTATTAATAATGAAGATAATTTAGGCTCCTTAAAATAAAATTAGACTAAAAAAATAGCCATTAATACAACTAGAGCAATAACCCCAATGGTTCCATACGTGCTAAATTTAACAAAAGTTTTCCATGTGTTTACATGGTCTTGAAAATATTTTTCTTTATTGTAAGCCATTAAATATACTCCGCAATTTATGTATTAGAAACTATCTTTATTATATAATATCAAATAAAAAATATTAATACATTTTTATTTAAATTTAAATATAAATATATTTTATATATTAATTAATTTAAATTTTATATTAACCTTGATTTAGCTTAAATAGATTGCTAAATGATTATAATAAATATTATTTATGTTATATTATTAAGTAATAAATAATTTAATTTTACTAAGAGGTTCTATAAATGCGTATTGTTAACACTTTAAAAATTATCTTAAGCTCATTTTTTACAATATTTATTTCAAATCAGGCTTTATCAGAGGAAAATATGGGGGCAGCGCACCCATGGGGATTAAATCTAAGGGAAGCTTTTTCTCCAGTTATGGCAGATATGGTATCTTTCCATAATGGGTTGATTTGGCTTATTACTGCAATTTCACTATTTGTTTTAGTTTTAATAGCTATTATTGTTGTTAAATTTAATACTAAATCCAACCCAAAAGCTACTAAGACCACACATAATACATTCTTAGAAATAGCATGGACAGCAATTCCAGTCTTAATTTTAGTTGTTATGGCTGTTCCATCCTTTAAGTTACTTTATAAAGCTGATGTAATTCCTGAAGCGCATATGACATTAAAAGCAATAGGACATCAATGGTATTGGTCATATGAATACCCAGATCATGGTAATTTTACTTATGATGCTTGGATGGTTCAAGATAAAGAAGATATTGAAGGAGAGAATAGGCCATACACGAGATTGTTAACTACCGATACTAGAGTTGTTGTTCCTGTTGGTAAAGTAATAAAAGTACAAGTGACTGCTACTGACGTATTACACAGTTGGGCTGTACCTTCATTAGGTGTCAAGAAAGATGCGATGCCAGGAAGATTAAATGAGTTATGGTTTCAAGCTGATCGGGAAGGAATATTTTATGGCCAATGTTCAGAATTATGTGGAACAAATCATGGTTACATGCCTATAGAAGTTCACGCTGTTTCAGAGGAAAAATTCTTATCTTGGATCGAAGAGGCAAAAGAAAATTATGCTAAAGTGGGTGAAGACCTTAATTTAGCTAAAATAAAAGAATAGTATTTAATATAAAATAGAAGAGGTAAAATATGGCTACTACAACTGATACACATGATCATACACCAACAGGTTTTCGTCGTTGGGCATATTCTACAAATCACAAAGATATTGGCTCTATGTATATTATTTTTGCTGTTATAGCAGGAGTAATTGGCGGAGTTATGTCTATGATTATGCGAACAGAATTAGCATATCCTGGAGACAGTATATTAGGTGGTGACTACCAAATGTATAACGTTTTAACTACTGCCCATGGATTAATTATGATTTTCTTTATGATTATGCCAGCTATGATTGGAGGATTTGGAAATTGGTTTGTTCCTATAATGATAGGAGCTCCTGATATGGCTTTTCCTAGAATGAATAATATTAGTTTTTGGCTTTTAGTCCCGGCATTCATATTATTGTTAGCTAGTCCTTATGTAGGCGGGGGTGCTGGAACTGGTTGGACAATCTATCCTCCTTTATCTTCTACAGTAGGTCATGCTTCTCCAGCAGTAGATATGGCAATTTTATCACTTCATTTAGCCGGAGCTTCATCTATATTAGGTGCAATTAATTTTATAACTACAATTTTTAATATGCGCGCTCCTGGAATGACACTTCATAAAATGCCTTTATTTGTATGGTCAATATTAGTTACTGTGTTTTTATTGGTTCTTTCTCTTCCTGTTTTAGCAGGTGCCATAACTATGTTGCTTACTGATAGAAATTTTGGAACAGCATTTTTTGCCCCTGAATTAGGAGGTGACCCAATGTTATTCCAACACTTATTTTGGTTCTTTGGACATCCTGAAGTTTATATACTTATTTTGCCAGCTTTTGGAATGGTAAGTCATATTATATCAACTTTTTCAAATAAACCTGTGTTTGGATATTTAGGAATGGCTTATGCTATGGTGTCAATAGGATTTGTAGGTTTCGTTGTTTGGGCACATCACATGTATACTGTTGGTATGGATGTCGATACCAAAGCATATTTCACTGCCGCTACCTTAGTAATTGCAGTTCCTACTGGTATTAAAATTTTTAGTTGGATTGCTACTATGTGGGGTGGTTCTGTTAGTTTCAAAACACCTATGCTGTTTGCAGTAGGATTTATATTTTTATTCACAGTAGGTGGTGTGACTGGCGTAGTTCTGGCTAATGCTGGTTTAGATACTGTTATGCATGATACATATTATGTAGTTGCTCATTTCCATTATGTTTTATCTTTAGGTGCAGTTTTTGCTTTATTTGGAGGTTTTTACTATTGGTTTGGCAAAATATCTGGTCGACAATATACAGAATGGATGGGTAAAGTGCATTTTTGGTTACTCTTTATTGGTGTTAACCTAACATTCTTCCCTATGCATTTCTTAGGCTTACAGGGTATGCCTAGAAGAATTCCTGATTATCCAGATGCTTATGCAGGATGGAATTTAGTTGCTTCAGTTGGAGCTTATATTTCAGCTATATCAATTATTTGGTTTTTAATTTTAGTATTTAGAACATTATATTCAGGAGCAAAATGTCCAGATAATCCATGGGGAGAAGGAGCAGATACATTAGAGTGGAAGACTTCATCTCCACCACCTTTCCATACATTTGAGGATTTACCTGAAATTAAATAATTGAGAAAGATGTTTTATATGTATGTTTACTTGCAGTAGAAGTGAGAAACTGAAAATGAACGTTAATCATTCATCTGCAGGAGTAGGGGACTACTTTGAGTTATTAAAGCCTAGGGTTATGTCCCTTGCAATATTTACTGCCATTATTGGTTTATTACTTACTCCTAACCAAATACATCCTTTTTTAGCTGTTTTTTCTATAATAGCTATTGGCGCCGGAGCCGGAGCGGCAGGAGCTATTAATATGTGGTATGATAGAGATATTGACCTTATTATGGATAGAACTAAATCTAGACCCATTCCATCTGGAAGAGTTAAACCAGAAGAAGCTCTTACATTAGGAATAGTATTATCTATTTTTTCAATAATTTTACTATTTGTTGCTTCAAATTATATTGCTGCAGTATTTTTATTTATGTCAATAATATTTTATATTTTCATTTATACCGCATGGTTAAAAAGATATACCCCGCAGAATATTGTTATAGGAGGAGCAGCAGGAGCTCTTCCTCCTGTTATTGGTTGGTTTGCAGTTTCACAAGATTTTAGTTTCTTTCCAATTATTTTATTTATGATTATATTTATGTGGACTCCTCCTCATTTTTGGGCTTTATCTTTATATAGATCTGAAGATTATGAAAAAGCAGGTATACCAATGTTGCCTGTAGTTAAAGGAAAAAGAATTACTAGAATTAATATTATACTGTATTCCTTATCATTAATAATAGTTTCTCCATCCCCTTGGTACTTTGGTTTTTTAGGTAATATTTACGGCTTAACATCCAGTTTATTAACAATAGTTTTTATATATTTTTCATGGAATGTATATAGAAAAAAAATTGGTTCTGAACCTATGTTATTTAAGTATTCTATTTTATATTTATTTTTATTATTTATGATAATGCCAATAGATAAATATATTTACATATGGATAAATTAATATGAAAAATAAACATGAAGAAAAAAATAATTCTAAATTAAAAAAAAAGAATTGGATGATTGCTTGTTTAATAATATTTATAATCCTTAGTATTTATATAATTTCATTTATAAAAATTGGTGGGTAACATTAATGAATAAAAATTCTAAATTTACCGCCATACTTGCAGTTTCTGTAGTATTAGGCATGATAGGTTTATCTTATGCTGCTGTTCCTTTATATGATTTGTTTTGTAGGACAACAGGATTTGGAGGTACTCCAGTAGCAGTTAAAGAAGATAAGAATTTATCAAATTTTCCATTAGTGAATATTACAGTTCAATTTAATTCAGATGTAGCTGGTGGATTGAAATGGAAATTTATGCCTGTAGAAAGAGAGATTATGGTGAAAACGGGCACTAATAATTTAGCTTTTTATACAGCAAAAAATTTATCTGACTCAAAAATAACAGGAGTTGCCACATTTAATGTAACTCCACCCAAAATAGGAAAATATTTTTCAAAAATAGACTGTTTTTGTTTTGAAGAACAAACATTAGAAAGCGGAGAAGAAGTAGAAATGCCAGTTAGTTTCTTTATAGATCCTGAAATAGCTACCGACCCCAACACTCAAGAGGTAAAAACTATAACTTTGTCTTATACTTTTTTTAATACAGGTGAAAAAAGTGAAAATAAAGGTAAAATAAATAAAAATTCTAGTGCAAAAAATTAATAAATTAATATAATATATTAAAAAATATAGGGAGATAAATAATGTCATCTAAAGCTAATCATCCATATCATCTAGTTGATCCTAGTCCATGGCCTTTAGTAGGAGCTATATCTGCATTGGTATTAGCCGTAGGTGCAATTATGTATATGCATGAAATAGATAGTGGTATAGTCATGGGCATAGGTTTAATTATGTGTCTTGGAACTATGGCTGTTTGGTGGAGAGATGTAATAAAAGAAGGTGAACATGGTGGGCATCATACTACTACAGTACAATTAGGATTAAGATATGGAATGGTTCTATTTATTGCATCTGAAGTTATGTTTTTTGTAGCCTGGTTCTGGGCTTTCTTTGATGCTAGCTTTTATGCAAATGAAGCAATTCAGGTAGCAAGAGTTGAGCATACAGGAGGTACTTGGCCTCCTCAAGGAGTAGAAGTATTTGATCCTTGGCATTTGCCTTTAATAAATACTATAATTTTATTAACTTCTGGTACTACTGTTACATGGGCTCATCATGCATTAAAAGAAAATAAAAGAGGTGGTTTGATCTGGGGGTTAGTCCTAACAGTGATATTGGGCGTATGTTTTACTGCAGTACAAGCATACGAATATGGGCATGCAGCTTTTGGTTTTACTGATGGTATTTATTCTTCAACTTTCTTTATGGCTACAGGTTTTCATGGTGCTCATGTACTTATTGGATCCATATTTTTAATTGTTTGTCTAGGAAGAGCATTAGTAGGTCATTTTAAGCCAGACCATCATTTTGGATTTGAAGCTGCCGCATGGTATTGGCACTTTGTTGATGTAGTATGGTTATTTTTGTTCTTTGCAATATACTGGTGGGGCGGTTTAGGTGGTACAGTCCACTAAAGAATTAGGCATAAGACATAAGCAAAAAAGAACATCTTTATTTAAGAAGGTTATATATGGATTATGCCCAAACTGTGCTTCTATAAGTATTTTTAAATACTATATAAAGTTGCTAAGCAAATGTCCTAACTGTGGATATGAAATAAATACACATAAAATTGGAGATGGAGCGGCATGGTTTTCAATGCTTTTAACTAGTATATTGGTGGCTATTGGAGCTCTAATATTAGAAGTTAATTTTCAACCTAAATTATGGGTACATGTAATAATTTGGTTTCCTATAGTAATAACTCTTTCAGTATTTATTCTTAGACCTTTTAAAGCTTTGTTAATATGTATATCCACTGAAAAAAATAACTAAAATAATGAGTAATAAAAAATTATTTTTATCATTAGTATATAGCTCTATAGCTATATTAATACTGGTTTCTTTAGGAACCTGGCAACTAGAGAGACTAAGATGGAAAACTAATATTTTGTCTTCAATGAAATTAAGTTTATCAATGCCTCCAATAAAAATATCTAGTGAAATTATAGATAATATTAACAAGTATAGCTATAGACGTATTGCATTAACGGGAAGTTATTTGAATTACAATCATTTTACAATTTATTCAAAAGTATTAAATAAAAAAGTTGGTAAACATTTAGTTGTTCCTTTTAAAACACAATATGGCACAATTTTAGTAAATAGAGGCTTTATTCCAAGAGATTTTAAAACTATAAGTGAAATTGAATCAGGACTAGTTACAATAAATGGTATGGTAAAATTTCAACAAAAAATTAATTATTTCACTCCTAAGAATAATATTTATAAAAATGATTGGTACTACATCAATATCAATGATGTTAGCGATTACTTATCAGCGCCATTATTAAACTTTTATATAGTAGAAGAAAACAATATTGAAGAAGAATATCCAGTTGGAAGTCAATACAATATTAATATTCCAAATGATCATTTGCAGTATGCAATTACATGGTTTTCTCTAGCTTTAGCACTAAGTATATTTATGAATATATTTTGGAGAAAAAATGTTTCATAATATTTCTAAAGATAGGATAATTTTATTACTAAAGATATTATCTGGTATGTTAATCATTGTAATATTCGCCCAAATATCTCTAGGTTCTGCTGTAAGATTAACTGGATCAGGCTTATCTTGCCCAGATTGGCCTTTATGCTACGGGTTATGGTTTCCTGATCAGAAAAAATTATCTGTAATTTCTGAAGTTAATTATGAATTTTATCAAATTATGCTTGAATGGATTCATAGATTTAATGCCGCAATATTTATTGCTCCACTTACATTTTTTGTTTTCATAATAGGCTTTAAATTGAATAATTCAGATATAAATAAAAAAACTCTTTATGCCATATTAGTATTTTTAGCATTACAAGGACTAATGGGGGGATTTACGGTATTCGATCGAAATTCACCATGGTCTGTTGCTGTTCATCTAGGTCTAGCATTAATTTTATTATTACTAGTAATAAGAGTATTTATGCAAAGTCTAAACTTGAATTTTGATATTTCTTTTCCAAATATTAAGCGTAAATTATCTACTTTAATTATCTCTATTATTTTTATAATAATTACGATGTTAATGGGCGCCATTGTTTCAAAAAGTGGATCTTCTTTAGCTTGTGACATATGGCCATTATGTTCTAACGATGGTTTAAGTATCTTTCAGCATAATAAATTTATACATATTACACACAGGTTTTTAGCTATTATTTCTGCTATATGTATTTATTTTGTCTTTAAGTTTTATAGAGATTCTAGGCAATATAAATTAATTTATATATTACGAAATATGTTAATTACACTGATATTATTGCAAATATTAATTGGAGCCACAGTAATTTTTACAGAATTAAATATGTATATCGCAATGTTTCATCAATCTTTAGCGGTTATATTATTTATGATGCTTTCTTTTTTATTTTGGTTTACCTTACAAATAAATTATAAGATTAAATATTAAAGATATTTTATTTAATGCATTTTGGGTAAATTAATGAATTATATTTCTACCAGAAATAAATATAATATTTCTGATAATAATTTTAGTAAAATTACTATGGAAGGCCTTGCACCTGATGGAGGTCTATATATACCTGATAATTTTCCATCTTTAACTTCAAAAGAAATATATGAAATGGCAAATTTAAGTTATTCAGAATTATTTACTGAAATAATTTATAAATTTTGTGGAAGTTGTGTAAGTAAGTCTGACATTTATCAAATTGCAGCAGATGCATATAAAGATTTTGGGAGCGAAGATTTAGCTCCACTAACAAATTATAATGATAATATAAAAATATTAGAACTATACCATGGCCCTACATTAGCTTTTAAAGATTTTGCATTACAGTTTTTAAGTAGAATTTTTAATTTATTTTTAGAGAGAGGTAATAAAAAAATAACTATAATAGGAGCAACCTCGGGAGATACAGGCTCAGCTGCAATTGAAGCTTTTAAAAATAACCCAAGAGCTAATATAATCATTTTACATCCTAAAGGTAAAGTTAGTGAATTTCAAAGAAGACAAATGACTACAATAAACGCTAAAAATGTTTTTAATGTTGCTTTAGAGGGTAATTTTGATGATTGCCAAGCCGTTGTTAAAAAACTTTTAATTGATAAAGAATTTAATGATAAGCATTGTCTTGCATCAATTAACTCTATCAATTGGGGAAGAGTGTTAGCTCAAGTAGTATATTATTTTTATTCTGTCCTTAAGGTCTTAAAGCATGATAAAGGGCAATTTATTAATTTTTCTGTACCAACTGGAAATTTTGGTGATGCCTATGCAGGATATGTTGCTAAAAAAATGGGATTACCAATTAATAAAATTATAATTGCTACAAATAGTAATGATATTTTATCCAAGTTTTTTCAATCTGGTATTTATAAAGTATCAGAAGTTATTCCTACTTTAAGTCCATCAATGGATATTCAAGTAGCTAGTAATTTTGAAAGACTTTTATTTGAATATCTTGATTTCAATTCAGCTTTAGTAACAGAATATATGACGAAGCTAAATTCTCATGGTTCCTTCGAAATAAGTAAAGAAATATTATATGAATTAAATAAGACCTTTATCGGCGTTAGTGTAAATGATGAAATAACAATAGAACGCATTAGAAGCTGTTACAGCAAAAAAAATATTGTCATTGATCCTCATACTTCTGTTGGGCTTGAGGCTGCCTGTAGTGCAAATCTCAAAGGTTTAAACATCGTACTATCTACGGCGCATCCAGTAAAATTTTCTTCTGCTGTAAATCAAGCAATAGATACTATTCCTAGTTTACCTAATAAGTATAAAAATATTTTTACTTTAAAGGAAAAATATCAATCTATGCCTAATGATATTAATGAGATTAAAAATTTTATATCTATTAACTCAAGTCTATAATTACTTAAAACTAATATTGAGTATTTAATATGAGCAAATATAAATTTAAAGTCATAAAGCCTAAATCATTTAAGGGTAACCGACTAAAAAAAATAGCTTATGCTTTTAAAGGCTACTTTCCTCATAATTATATTGAAAGCGATAGAATTATTATACGTCATCCTAGAAGAAGAGATTGGAAACCTTGGGTTAATTTAAGAAGAGAGTCATATAAATTTTTAAATAAATGGGAGCCTTATTGGAATATTGAAGATTGTAATAGAAGTAATTATATGAAGCAACTAAGATCACAAAGATCAAAAGCTGCATATGATCAAGCATATTCATTTTTATGTTTTAATAAAAATAATAAGGAATTAGTAGGTGGAATAAATATTTCTAATATTCAAAGAAGTGTAATGCAAACTTGTAATATTGGTTATTGGTTAGGTGAACCTAATATAAAAAAAGGGTATATGGAAGAGTCTATGCGAAGTATTATTCCGTATATCTTTAAGAACTTAAAAATTAATAGGATTCAAGCATTTACTTTAAATAATAATATTAGCTCAAGAAAGCTTTTAGAAAAATTAAATTTTAAAAATGAAGGAGTACTAAGAGAAGCAATGAAAATTAATAATGTATGGGAAGACCATATATTGTATGCTCTTTTAAATAGTGATCATGGCTAGTTTTTGTATTGCCTTATATTTGTATATTATGAAAATAATTTTTTATCCAATATTATATATTTTTCTCACAGTATTTATAAATTTATCTTATGCTCAAGATTATAATATTTTTACAGAAGATATGGTTGAAGTAAAATTTATTTCATCCGTTACAAAAGTTCAAAAGGAAAATTTTTATATAGCTTTAGATTTTAATTTAAAGCCAGGGTGGAAAATATATTGGAGGCAACCTGGAGATTCTGGTATGCCTCCAAATCTAGATTATAATAATTCTAATAATTTAAAATCACTCGATTTAAAATGGCCATTTCCTAAAAAAGAATATGAAGCAGCAAATTTATTAACAAATATATATAAAGATAATGTAATAATTCCAATTGCAATTACGGTTAAAGATCCTACTAAGCCTCTAAATTTGCAAACAGTTCTTAACTTTCAGGTCTGTAAAGATATATGCATACCGTTTCAAACAAATTTGTTTCTACTCCTGGATACAGGAGAATCAAACTATACTAAATATCTCTATAAAATAGAAAGAGCTCTATCAAAAGTACCTATAGATTATAAAAAAGCTGGTATTGATAATATTACAGTTAGTAGGGATTCTGAAAGCTCATTACTTTTTTTCTTAGAGAGTTTAGTTGATATTCCAGAAGGTGAGCTTGAAGTTTTTTTAGAAAATAATGATGAATATATAAAAATAAATAATATTAAGATTATCGATAATATTGATAATAAAATTTCTGCTAAACTTATATTAGATAGAAGTATAATTCATTTAAATGAATTAGATATAATATTTGTTATAGGGAATTTAGCTGCAAGTATTAAAGATATCAAAATTGAACATAGCACTTCTAAAAGTATTTATTTAATATTATTAGCTGCTTTAATTGGAGGTTTAATTTTAAACTTTATGCCATGTGTGCTTCCTGTACTGATATTAAAGATTAATAGAATAATAAGTATTGAAGATAAAAATACTTATAATATAAGATCTAATTTTTTATTAACTATATTGGGTATTATTTCTTCTTTTATATTAGTAGCATTTATAACAGTTTTTATAAAAAATATTACAGGGCAGGTAGGATGGGGAATCCAATTCCAACAGCCTATATTTTTATTTTTTTTAATTTTTATTTTAATTATATTTTCTATGAATTTATTTGGTAAAATACAATTTAATCTACCCAATAAATTTAATACCAATATTAATAAATATTTAGCTAAGAAGAGTAATGGAGTAGCTTTTTTTGAAGGCGCTTTAGCAACTTTATTAGCAACTCCTTGTTCTGCTCCTTTTTTAGGTACAGCTGTAAGTTTTGCATTATCATCTAATTTCTATATTACATTATTAATTTTTATATTTTTAGGAATAGGGATGTCACTTCCTTATTTTATATTTATATTTTTTCCATCATTAGTGAATTTTCTACCTAAACCTGGAAAATGGATGAATTATTTAAGGTATATACTTGGGCTTGGATTGCTTTTAACTGCTCTATGGTTAAGTTATGTCTGTATATCCATTATAGGATTAGCTATTTTTAGTTATTTTTTATCATCTCTAGTAATTTTCTTACTAATTATCTATCGTTTATATTTAAGAAAAAAGTATCTAGTTTTATTACTAATTATACTTTTAGGTAATATATATATATCAAATAATACTGGTTTTTTAGATTATGATTTTTCTTATAGTGAGCAAGAAGAATGGCTCAAATTTGATAATCAAGAATTACAAAAACTTATTAATCAAGGAAATACAGTATTTGTAGATATTACTGCTGATTGGTGCATTACTTGTAAAGCAAATAAGATATTAGTGTTAAATAGTAAAGAATTTAAAAGCTCAATGAAGTTAAATAAAATAACATTAATGAAAGGTGACTGGACTAAGCCAAATGATGAAATTAATAAATTTTTACAAAAAGCAAATAGATATGGCATTCC
>Ga0315316_10001720_pt1 | contig 15583 bp, 12 predicted proteins | sample M160m3416metaG_FD_203702 | JGI IMG/M metagenome (GOLD analysis project Ga0315316, IMG submission 203702) | Ammonia-oxidizing marine archaeal communities from Monterey Bay, California, United States - M1 60m 3416 | ecosystem: Environmental > Aquatic > Marine > Intertidal zone | place: USA...
CGAGGGTGAGGATTGGACCGGGCGCTTGCTCGAAGGTTTTGAGCGGCATCCGCGTTTCAGCGAGACCGAGAAGGTGCGCATCGACATGATGCGTCGCTTCGGCTATTACAGCACCGAATCGAACGGCCATCTCTCGGAGTATCTGCCTTGGTATCGCAAGCGCTCACGCGAGATCCGCGATTGGATCTCAATGGATACCTGGATCAATGGCGAAACTGGCGGTTATCTGCGTGTTTGCACCGAGGGTCGTAATTGGTTCGAGACCGATTTTCCAAATTGGATGAAAGCCGAGCCACCCGTTTTTAGCTATGATACGCGTTCGGAGGAACACGGCTCGTGGATTATCGAAGCGCTGGAAACCGGCCGCATCTACCGGGGTCATTTCAATGTGCGCAACGACGGGGTGGTGCCGAATTTGCCGAACGAGGCCATCGTCGAGGTGCCGGGTTATGTCGATAAAAATGGTATGAGCATTCCGCAATTGCAGGATTTGCCGCGCGGTTGTGCTGCGGTGTGCAATCAGTCTATCGCAGTGCAGGGATTGGCAACACAAGCGGCGGTCAACGGCGATATCGAGCTGTTGCGCCAGGCTTTTATGATGGATCCGCTGGTTGGTGCGGTGTGCAACCCACCGGAAATCTGGCAGCTCGTCGACGAGATGCTGGTGGGTCAGGCACAGTGGTTGCCTCAGTACAAGCGAGAAATCGCAAGGGCCAAGAAACGATTGGCTGGAGCAAAAAGGCTCGGAACCAAGAGCAGCAAGGGGGCAGCGCGACTCAAGACCAAGAGCGTCGCCGAGATGCAAAAAAATGCAGCGGCTGCACGCAAAATGGCCGATGCGGCCGACAAGGGGAATTTGTTAGGGCAAAAGGCGCGAAAGAAAGCAAAAAAGAAGGCTTAACGTTGCCCCCCCACGAAATACCGCCTTTAAATACCAAACCAAGCGAGCCCCGGTCTGATCAATACCGGGGCTCGCTTGGTTTTAAAGTTCTTCGACGGCCTGTAGGGCCGCGTGAATATAACCGAAGGTATAAGCGAAACCGACTTTGCCGGGTTCGGGCCCAGCGATGCCAGGCACGTGGTCGGGCATGATCATATACTCGTAGCCGACGTCTTTGTAGACCTTTAATGCCCGGATCATGTTGATATCGCCCTCGTCGGGAAAGACCTCAACGAAATTGCCCAGACGGCCCTTTATATTGCGAAAGTGTACGTTGAAGATCTTTTTGCGCTCACCGAAATAACGGATGACATCGAAGATTTCTTCGGCGGGATTTTCGAGCGATTCGGACATGCAGCCCTGACAGAAGTTGAGGCCGTTGTAGGGGCTGTCATAAAGCTCGATCAGTTTCTTGAACCCGTCGACCATGCCTAAAGGTCGGGCGACGCCGCGATAGGTATTGCCGACGCCGATGCCCGGGTCCGAAGGGTGGCAGGCCATCTGCACTTTGTATTCTTCGGCGACGGGCATGATCTCATGCAACCAGTGGTCGATGCGCTGCCACATCTCGTCTTCGTCGGCCGGTCCGTCCTCGAATTCGGGGACGGATCGGTCCAGCTTGTCGAGTTCGAATGTCGATACGGTTGCGCCGCCGCGGCCCGTTTTCGACGGAGTGCGCAAATGGCCGAGGATCGTGATATTGTAGTTCAGGCCTCGGATGCCGGCCTCGCCGGCCATTCGCACGGTCTCTTTCATCCAGTCGATCTGGCGGTCGCGCTCGTCGCTGGGTTTGAGAAAAATCGCGCCGGCCTCGTTGTCGTAGGCGCTGCGTGAACCGAGGGGGATGTGCAGCATCTCGAGGCTGATGTCGTGTTGGGCCCATCGCTCCTTTATAGCCTTTAGGGCATCTGTCGTCCACTCCTTCCACGGTTCGGCAGGGGTTTGATCGACGTTCATGACGCCGAGTTGCGATAAGACCTGCATTTCTTCATCGGTCTGGTGTCCGAATTGCGATCCAATATACACGGTGTAACCTCCTAATCGTTGATGGCGGGTCGATTCAAGAATACACGGTATCTATCCGGCGAACGGCTGTCAAATTGTGCTACAGCAGACGATGTAGTGTTTCGGCGCGTTTGATGCCGTCGCGCCAATCACCAATGCGATCATCTAGGCCCCATCGAGACCAGATACACGACAGGACTACGCCCCATTTGATAACCCGTTCGCGCGGTATGGGTAATTCTTCGATCATGATTTCAATGCGGCGGATGGCGATTTCGTCGCGGTCCCGTCCCGCACAGGATGTGGCGGGATAGTTGGCCAAGAATGCACCGACCTCATATCCGGGGTCGCCACAATACCCTTTGGGGTCGATGGTGAGCCAGGGCTCGCGGGTGGCGCTCAAAATATTGAATTGGTGGAGGTCGGCATGCAGCAGGACCGTTTTGCTGCTGGTCTGCATCAGCTCTTTATAGAGCTTTTCCGCCCGTGCTGCCCATTTTTCAGGGAAATCACCCGTAGTGCCACCGTTTTGCCTTCGCAGGCGTTCAAACCCCTCTATCTCGTAATCTGTCGGGCGAAAGTTGTGTTTGTCGGGTAGCGGTCGCCAGAATGTTCGCATCATATGGCAGGCGATGCGCGTATTTTCCTCGTCGTCTGGATTTGCGGCGAGTGGCACGCCGGGGCGCGCTCGTTCAATCATGATCGTGCCGAGCGTACTATCCTGGCCTAAGAGTTTGACCGTGCTGCCGCCATTACACACGTGCAGCGCTGGGCCTTCCTGCATCTCGGCAAAAATCGCCGGTGGAACGCATTTGAGCACAACCTCCGCGCCGTCTACACGCGTGGCTGGAGTGATATAACCAAAGGACATTTGCGCATAATCTGTGCTTATAGGTTTTTCAATGTGCAGGCCCCATTTTGTTGCACAAGCGACGAGGATGGCTGGCAGGTCGGTGAGCCAGGTTGCCCATTTTTTGTTCTGTGTCAGGCTTGCTGGAATTTGTATGGGTAAGGACAAGAAAGTGCGATCTTTGGCTGATGTCCGTTTTCTATCAAAACGGATATGGCGTGTTTATTGTCGGAGAAAAAACGGACTATATTCATATAAATTGCTGATATTAATCAATAGTGAAAAGACAAAAAAGTCATCGCAAAACAGAAAGGCGTTTTCATGCCCAGCGAGATTGCACTCCATTCACCACTAGATATGCATATCCACTTCCGCGAGGGCGCGATGCTCGAGTTGGTGGCGCCGCTGACGGCGGAGACTTTTGCCGGGGGGGTTATAATGCCCAATCTCGTGCCGCCGGTCGCAGATCTGGAGCGACTGCAATGGTATACGGGCGAGGTGCAGCGCGCGGTTGGTGAGCATATTTTTGCGCCGTATATGGCTTTATTCTTCCGCAGTTATAGTGAGGCTGAACTAGCTGCGGTAAAAGATCGGATCATTGGTATCAAGCTCTATCCCGAAGGCGTGACGACCAATAGCGAGGGTGGGGTCAAGTCGGTAAGCGAGGCCGAAGAAACGATGGCGATGATGCAGGATATGGAGATCCCGCTATTGGTGCACGGCGAGGCACCGGAGGGTTTTGTGATGGACCGGGAGCGCGATTTCTTGCCGATATACGATGAATTGGCGCAGAAATTTCCCCGGCTGAAAATTGTCATGGAACATATCACGACGGCAGCGGCGGTTGCATTGCTCGATCGCTACGAGAATGTGCACGCGACGGTGACCTTGCAGCATCTGCTGATTACGCTGGACGACGTAGCCGGCGGGCTGTTGAATCCGCATCTGTTCTGCAAGCCGATCGCCAAGCGCCCCGAAGACCGCGACGCGCTATTACAGGCTGCGCTGACGCCACACCCGAAGCTGATGTTTGGCAGCGATTCGGCGCCGCACCCGCTGGAGAAAAAGGAGTGCTGTGGCTGTGCGGCTGGTGTTTTTACGGCGCCGGTAGCCCTGGCGATGCTGGCGGAGCTTTTTGACGCGCATGAGGCGCTCGATAGTTTACAGGCTTTTGTTGCAGATCATGCTCGGCGTATATACGGTGTAACGCCACCGGACAAGACGGTACGGCTGGTGAAAGAGCCCTTTACCGTTCCAGACAAATACGGGGATGTCGTGCCGATCCGCGCAGGCGGTGAAATTGGTTGGCGCGTTGTCTGAATTCAAGATCTTGGGGTATTCATAATGCCGGCGGATGCACAGAATCGGGACGACGCGCAGCCGCGCCGTCGCGTCCGTTATCGCGGTACTCATCCGAGGACCTATGACGAGAAATACAAGGAGCGCGATCTCGCGGCGCATCCAGATCTCGAAGCCCGCTTGCATGCGAAGGGGCAGACGCCGGCCGGCACGCACATACCGATTCTGGTCGAAGAGGTGATTGAGGCACTGGCCCCGCGTCCTGGCGAGGTTGTGGCCGATTGCACTGTGGGTTATGGTGGGCACGCGTTGCAGTTTATGCGGCGAATCGGGGCGACGGGCCGGCTAGTCGGTTTTGATGTCGATGAGGACGAACTTGCAAAGACGCGACTGCGACTGAAGCAACAGCCGACTCGGGTAAGTCTGCACCGCAGCAATTTTGCCGGCATTGCCAAGGTGTTGGGGGCAGAGCAGTTACTCGGCTACGATATTATCTTTGCCGATCTTGGCGTCTCCAGTATGCAGATCGACAATCCCGAGCGCGGCATAAGCTATCGACACGACGGGCCGTTGGATATGCGATTGGACGGGCGCTTGCAGCGCACCGCTGCCGATCTGTTGGCGATGCTGTCGCAGCGGGAACTGGCCGACGCTCTGCGCGATTTCGCCGACGAGCCAGACGGCGACGAGATCGCCGCGCGCATTGTCACTCGGCGCGCCACAGTGGCACTCGAACGCACGGTGCAGTTGGCAGAACTGGTGATGGAGGTCAAAAAGGTTACCCCTAGCGGCTGGCGGCGGCAACAAGGGCAGGTTTTGCACCCAGCGGCGCGCACTTTTCAGGCCCTGCGGATTTTGGTCAATGGCGAACTCGACGTGCTGAGAGAGCTTTTGCGGCTGGCGCCCTATTGCTTGCGACCGGGGGGGCGGATTGGGATTATCAGCTTTCACAGTGGCGAGGACCGTTTGGTAAAACACGCTTTTCGCGCCGGGATGCGCGATGGGACTTATGATCGCGTTGCGCCCGATGTAATCGTGCCCCAGGCCAAAGAGCGCGCGTATAATGTCCGCAGCGGCGCGGCAAAGTTGCGCTGGGCAGCTGTGGTATAGTCTTCTGTATTCAAGACTTGCTATAGCTTAGCTGAGCAAAGGATCGGCTGCATGTTTTGCATAACGGTAGGGGTGAATGGTTGACGCAATAACGAATCGAGGGCGACGATGAAAGCGGTGGTAGCACTGGATCAAGGCACGACGAGTTCGCGGGCCATCGTTTTCGACACGTCGGGCAGAATGCTCGCAGTGGCGCAGCGGGAGTTTGCTCAGCACTTTCCACAGCCGGGGTGGGTCGAGCACGATGCGGTAGAGATTTGGCGGACGCAGGCGGCTGTGGCTACCGAGGCTGTGACCCGGGCCGGGTTTGCACCGCGCGATATCGCCGCGGTCGGCATTGCCAACCAGCGCGAGACGACGCTGATCTGGGATCGTCAGACAGGAGCGCCGGTCCATCGAGCGATTGTTTGGCAGGATCGGCGCACCGCCGAACACTGTGACCGCCTGCGCGCTGACGGCCATCAGGCGATGATACAGGAGCGGACCGGCCTTGTGCTAGATGCCTATTTTTCGGGCACAAAGGTCGCGTGGTTGCTCGACCACGTCGAAGGTCTGCGCGCCCGGGCAGAGCGCGGTGAATTGGCCTTTGGCACGGTCGACTCCTGGCTAGCTTGGCGATTGACCGGTGGTAACCTGCATATCACCGACGTCAGCAATGCTTCGCGCACGTTGCTCTATAATATCCACGACAATGCCTGGGATGGTGAACTGCTGCGTTTGTTTGGTATCCCGCAAAGCCTATTGCCGGGCGTTCGGCCCTCCTCTGCAATCTATGGCGAAATTACGGCCATTCCCGAATTAGCCGGTATCCCACTGGCGGGTATTGCAGGAGACCAACAGGCTGCCACCTTCGGTCAGGCCTGTATTGAACCGGGGATGGCCAAAAATACCTATGGCACGGGCTGTTTTATGCTGCTGAATACCGGTGGGCAGGCGAAGAGATCGCATAGGCAACTGTTGACGACCGTCGCGTGGAAGCGGGCCAGTCGGACTACTTATGCGCTGGAGGGTAGTGTCTTTGTCGGTGGTGCAGTCGTGCAGTGGTTGCGCGATGGGCTCGGCATAATTCGCTCGTCGACAGAGGTTGAAGCGCTCGCCGCGACGGTATCCGACAATGGCGGGGTCTACTTCGTGCCTGCGCATGCCGGGTTGGGTGCACCGCATTGGGATCCCTATGCGCGGGGAACGATCGTCGGGCTGACGTTGGGTTCGACGGCCGGCCATATCGCGCGTGCTGCTGTGGAAGGGATCGCCTACCAAGTTGCGGATTTGGCCGAGGCAATGGCCGTCGATGCGGGCGCTCCGATAAATGAGTTGCGGGTCGACGGCGGGGCGGCGACGAACGATTTTCTGCTGCAGTTTCAAGCCGATCTTTTGCAGATCCCGGTAGTCCGTCCGACGGTTTTTGAGACCACTGCGCTCGGAGCGGCCTATCTGGCGGGTTTGGCCGTCGGTTTTTGGGACAGCGAAAAAGATGTGGCTAACAACTGGCAGGTGGATCGGGTATTCGAACCGCAGATGACAACCGAACAAGCCGAAGCGTATCGCGCTCGTTGGGCTGATGCGATTGATCGGTCGCGTGGTTGGGCACAGGGCGAGTATTTCGGTGATGGACCGCGATAGGGCCCTCAATACCATCGTGGATCGCAAGGTGCCCTGGGATATTGTTATTATCGGCGGCGGCGCGACGGGGCTAGGTATGGCCGTCGATGCGGCTTCGCGCGGTTACGAAGTCGTTTTATTTGAGCAAGCGGACTTCGCTAAAGGCACTTCGAGCCGTTCGACGAAACTCGTCCACGGCGGTGTGCGCTATCTGGAGCAGGGCAATGTCTCCTTGGTGATGGAAGCGCTTGCGGAGCGCGGACGGCTACTGCAAAACGCGCCGCACTTGGTCAATGACCTCGCCTTTATCGTGCCCAGCTACGAGTGGTGGGAATCGCCTTTCTACGGTGTTGGGCTAAAGGTCTATGATCTACTGGCGGGAAAATACGGTTTTGGCCGTTCGCGGCATTTGTCGCGTCAGAAGGTCATCGACGAAATTCCGTCGATTCGGACGGAGGGATTGCGCGGTGGCACTCGCTATTTTGATGGTCAGTTCGACGACGCGCGGTTGGCGATTAATCTAGCCCGCACCGCAACCGAGCACGGGGCTATGGTTGTCAATTATACCGTGGTGACAGCTCTGGTTAAAGATGCGAATGGCGTTGCGCAAGGCGTGCGGCTTCGCGATGTGGAGACGGGCACTGATGTCGAGGTGCACGGCAAGGTCATTGTCAATGCGACAGGCCCTCAAGCGGATGCTATTAGGCGCATGGACCAACCGGCAGCAACGGCCGTCATTGCTCCGAGCCAGGGCGTGCACATTGTTTTGGACCGATCCTTTATTCCCGGACCATCGGCGATCATGGTACCGCACACCGAAGACGGACGCGTGATGTTCGCCATACCGTGGCGCGATGTCGCAGTGGTGGGTACGACCGACACGCCGGTCGATGAAGTCTCGCCTGAACCAAGACCATCGCATCACGAGATCGATTTCATCCTCGCAACGGCGAATCGCTACCTCGCCCGTCCGGCGGCCAAACATCATATCAAAAGCGTCTTCGCAGGTGTTCGCCCTCTGGTTAAGCTGGAGCGTAGTGCTAATACGGCGGCCCTCTCGCGCGATCACGCGATTCTGATCGACCCACATTCCGCGATGATGACCGTCGTCGGCGGCAAGTGGACGACCTATCGGAAAATGGCCGAAGACGCGGTTGATCAGGCCTGTATCTTAGCCGAGTTGCCGAAAGTGCCGTGCAGTACCGCGACATTGCGCATACACGGGTATTGCGATCATGCGGACGCGCTTGGGCGACTTGCGTTCTACGGGTCAGATGCTGCGGGTGTGCGGGCTCTGATGGAGGATAATACGGAATGGGCGCAAGCGATTCACGCGGACCTAGCTACGACCGGGGCCGAGGTCGTGTGGGCCTGTCGCCACGAAATGGCGCGCACGATCGACGATGTACTTGCCAGGCGCTCGCGCTCGTTACTGTATGACGCACGTGCGGCTTCAGAAGCAGCTGAGAAGGTCGGCATGTTGATGGCGGAGGAACTGGGGCGAGACTCAGTGTGGGTCGCGGATCAGGTCGAATCGTTCAGGGAACTGGCTGCGGGCTATATGGTTGTCTGATTACTGTATCTGTCGACGGTCCGGTCGCCGAGCGTCGACAGATACGTTGGCCACCGGACCGTGCGCTATTATCGCTCCTCAATGCCCTGATAGATGCCCGGTCGCCCGCCGTAGGCTGGTTTCGTACCGTCCCAGAAACTTGGAATTGAGTTGATACGGCCGCGCCATGCGCCCTTGGGGGGCAGGATATGTGCGGTGTAGGGGAAACTGCCGCCGTCGGGGCCTTGTTTGGAGGCGGTTGTGGCGACGGTTTCGGCGTGGTAGTGGTAGCCATAAACTCCGTGCTCGTGGCCGCCCCAATCATCAAGGGTCTGTGAGGCTCCGTCGCTTTCGGTATCGATGTATTTGCCGTAGCCGGCGATTCCGTCGAAGCCGAAGCTGATGATCGGTGGATGGCTGCGGCCGACGTAGTCGGTGGCGTTGTAGAGGTTGAGGCCATTGCCCGTTGCGCCGTGTGCATCGGCGTGGTAGTGCACTCCGAGGCCCCGTCCAGAGTGGACGCCGATGCTGGAAAGCTCGCCGGCCGCAACGGCGAATCTGAGCGTGTTGTTGAGGGTTGGGTAGACGACGACGCCGTCGATGGCGATACCGGTGGCCGAGGTGCTGGTGTAGTTGAGGTGGGTGAAGTCGGTGGATTCGGGGCTGTCTGAGGCCAGGTCATTGACCATGGTGTTTTCCGTCAGCGTTGCGACTTCGCCGTAGTCCTTCATCGGGATCTTGGCGAAATAGCCCTGGGTGCCGGCGTTGCGTGTCACCTCCTGTTCGGAATAGGTCGTGCCCGCTATGCCGTCGCCGGGCGGGCGCGGTACGTCCCATAGATGGGTCATGCCCTCGGTCACGCCATAGCTGGCGATCACCATAAAAGGATGGTGGATGCCGTCCGAATCGGTCTCGTTTGTGAAATAGACATAGGGGACCGAGAGCTGGTTGATTGTGGTATTGTAATTATCGGAGACCAGCACCTTGCGTGCGAGCATGCTTTTGCGCACAACTTTGTAGAGAGCAACCGGGTAGCGCAAGGTCGCTTCTTCGCTAGCCAGGGTTGATTCGATACTGGTCAGCATCTCGTCGGCGGCGGCGGTGGTGGACGCGTCCAAGCCCGCCGCGGTGACTTGGTCTTTATAGGCGTTCAGCACGTCTTTGATCGAACCCGATAAGCGGTCTGAGCCGTCCCAAGTGGCCTGTAGCTCGCCATTGCTTACGCGGGCGACTTGGGTGGGGTTGAAATCCGATGGGATCTCTTGGTCAAAGGCCGGTAAATAGAGCGAGAAGACGGTAAAAGCGGTGCCGGCCTCGCTGGTCAAAATGGTCGAGGAGCCGTCGATTGTCACGTTTTGCGGGGTCCACGAGCCGTCGACGATAAAGCCGCCAGCTGATGTGTCATAAGCATGGCGCTCGCTCGCGGCGATTGTCGTCGTGCTGCCGGAGGGGGTGAAGGTGAAGGTGAGGAAACCGGCTGTCGACGTATCGAGGTAGTAGCTTCGATAGTCGCGCATGACTAGTGTCTGTACGCCATTGACGATCGCAAAATCCACCGCGTAGTTGGCGTGTTTGGCGGAGACCATCATATAGGTGTCGATGCCGACCTCGATAAGCTTGAACATCGATTTGAGCAGCGCGTCGTTGCTGTGCGTATCGCTAGCGGTCATAGCGTTTTCGATCTTTAGCACAGCGGGGTATGTGGCGTCGTTGTCGTCGATGACGACCAGGTCCTGCGTGCCCTCGACGCCCAACGACAGGCGGGTGCGGTCGCCGATCGAGCCGGCATAGGTAGCCCAGGTTATCGTTCGCGTGGCGGCGAGAATTTCACCCAGCACCTGCGGTGTGTAGAAATCGCTTGCGGTGACGCCGCCGGTTGTATCGGTTGTGCCGGCCGTACCGCATTCGGGTCCGACGGCCTCTTCTTTGCCGAAATTATCTGAAAAAATGAAGAAGTCGGAAAAATCGACTTTACCGTTGGCATCGAAGTCCCCGATCAGCGGAGTCGTGGTACTCGTGGCGTTGAAGTTGTCGGAAAAGATAAAGAAATCGGAGAAGTCAACTTTGCCGTTGCAGTCTAAATCGCCGGTGAGCGCTGGTACGGGCATCGCACAGAGCACGGCACCGAGTAAGGCGATACGAGCAATAAGCAGCTTGTTCGCGGGACAGGTCATGTGTGCGATCCTCTTTAATATGTGGTGCGTTAGTTCGATTTAAGAAGTAGCTGCAGGTTGCGAGGGCAGTTCGGCGACATATTGATAGTCGGGATCGTCTTGTTGTTTTTGTAGAACCTCGCGGATGTGTTTCCAAGTTTCGCGCAGGCCATTGGGGCAATGGGGCATTTCGGATTTGATCATCCGATGTAGGCGTCCGAGCCGATAGCAGGGCACGGCGGCGAACATATGATGCTCGGTGTGGTAATTCATATGCCAGTAGAGAAACTGCACGAACGGGTTGAGGTAGATCGTCCGGCAGCAGAGGCGAAAGTCGGGCACCTTGTCCTGCAGGCCGACGTGTTGAGCCGAGTTGCAGTAGAATTGGAGCCACATGCCGAAGGCTTTGGGAAAAGTGATGACGAACAACACGGCCCAATAGCCGAAAGCCAACGCCGTGGCTGCGATCGCCAGATGGCCGATGAGTACGATGCGTTCCCAGTTGGTAAAGGCGCGACGGCGGTCGGGATCGCTTGCCGGGAAAAGTGCGTTGCTCCAGGCGTCGTCGGGCACGTGGCCACGGAAGGTCTTGAACTTGCCGCGCAATAAATCGTAGGGATATCTGTGATTGACCAGAGCGACCTTGCGAATTGCCTTGAAGTCGATTGGAGCCGGCAATACCACTTCGAGGTCGTCGGGCGGGTGCAGGGTGTATTTGTGGTGCTCGGTATGGCTGGCCCAAAAGTGGTGGTGGTTGTACCACCCAAGGAAGGAGAAGACGCGTAGAAAGAAGCGGTTGAGCCAGCGGGTTTTGAAGACCGAATCGTGGATCAACTCGTGGAAGCCGTTGATCAGGAAGTGCCAGAAGTGGCCATTGACGAAGATCAACAGTACGGTGATATACCAGGGCCAGTACTGCGACGAGTAGACGGCGGCGCCGGCGGCCGTGGCGAGTATGCCGAGGTAACCGAGCGTTTGCGCGAAACCCAGGAAATCGCTGCGCTTGTTGAGCTTGGCCAGGTCCTCGCGCTCAATGCGAGGGCGATACCACTTTATGCGCGTTTTTTTGGCAGGCTCGTTGTATTGTGGTCCTTCGGTCAGCACTTCCCCATCGGTGAGTGCGTCTTGCCCGGTGATAGAAGCGCCTGGTGATGTATTCGTCATCTCTTAGCTCCTGGATATTAAATAACGATATTCGGCTTCGCAGCCGGAAACGAAGTCTGATTACAGTATCTCAGCTATTAAAAATAGAGTTCCTGTAAGCAAGGTGCAAAGGGCAAACTATACGTGCGAACTTGACTAGACGGCAAAAAGGTTCGTTATACTTTCCATGGTTCCGGCTATGGTTCCAGTTATGGTTCCGGCGAATTTACGGCAGCAGCGAAGAGCAGTGGAATACGCACGGTAGTTTTCGGAAGCCAAATCTTTTTCATTATCACCTTATTTTCAAGGAGTAAGCGACAATGGGCGCAGAAGCAAAAGCAAAGGAATTGGGTATTGAGTTTCCCGACAACGCGGAAAAAGCCTATTTAAATATGGTCGCGCGGATCGGCAATACGCTGTATACCTCGGGGCATGTATCTGATATTAAGGGCAAGCTCGGGGCCGGCCTGAGCGTTGAAGAAGGCTATGCTGCCGCCAAGGAGTGCGGCATCGATATTTTGCAGTCGGTGCACCAGGAAGTTGGCAGTCTTGATGGCCTACGAGTCGTTAAACTCCTGGGCATGGTGAACTCGTCGTTGGACTTTACTGAGCAGCATCTAGTGATAAACGGCATTTCTGATTTATATCACGAGATCTTCGGCAAGGATGGCGATGGCTTTCATGCACGCAGTGCGGTGGGTTTTGCACAGTTGCCGACCGGTGTCGCGGTTGAGGTAGAGGCCATTTTCGAAGTGGCCTAAATGGGATAGCGGCTGAAGTCGCTGATGCGAAGTGCAGGAGCCGTTCGATCATTCGGGATCGGGCGGTTTTTGTGCATTGTTACGCATCGTTCGGGGCAAGGGCCGGTCGCGGAGTGCGTCTCCGGGGGTATATGGCCTCTCGGGTCGCAATGGCGTCCATCACCCGGCTCGGTTGGTGCTCTTTGCGAGAAACGCTGCGAAAAACAGTCTGCGTCGCACTCCGCAAACGAATCTGGGAAGCTTGGTCGATTTTGCTAAGGGTTGCCTTTCTGTGCCACCAAGATATACGACAGCGGAATGCCTTTGTGGTTTAAGTGGGGCCAGCAAGTGGAGATGTCGCAGTCGAATTCCCGTAGGCTTTTGAGCACTATGCCGTTGTTGCAGCAAAATTGCCCGACGGCTTTGCCCTCTAGGCCGATCTTTTGCAGTGTGGCCCGGGCGTTGTCATGCAAAATGGATAGATCGCCGCGTTTTATGCGCAGCGCTGGATCTTCTGCATAGCCTTGTCGATGCTTGGCAAAGGCTTCTTCCCAGGCCGCTTTATTGGCTTCGTTGTAGTTCATATTGTCAACTATTCTTTCCGGTCGACCCGATGCGGTTGGCCAGTGTCAGTCATTAGGTTCCTCCAAAGTATGCCTTATATTAAACGAGCGAAAAGGGCTCGGTGCTATGGTGTCGGTGCGTGCCGTCGCAGGGCTGTGTTTTCGCTACGCTGTGCCATCCGCTAGTGGCGGCGGAGATCGTCGCGATGGTTTTGATCTTGATGTTGTTTTTTTGCCACCCAGCGTTACTTCGTTGGGGGATCAGTATGTATCGGGCTACAACCGGGATAACCTGCAGGTCGTAGGTGCGATCCGGTCCACAATAGTACGAGATATCGAAGAGAAAGTGCACGGCCTTATGGTGACTTTTGGCGAATTGGGCATAACACCCACGCTCGCAGCGGCGCTTGCGACCGATGGCATCGTGGATCCAACGCCCATTCAACATCAGGCGATACCTCTGCTACTGACGGGCAGTGATGCCTATATCAGTTCTGAAACGGGCACGGGCAAAACTCTGGCCTATTTGTTACCGGCATTGCTGCGAGTCGACACCGGGCAGCGTGCACTGCAGGTAGTCGTCGTGGTGCCGACACACGAATTGGCGATGCAGATTTGCGATGTCGGTCGCGCCCTGGCACAGCAAGCGGGCTTGGCGATTCGCTTCCAGACACTGATCGGCGGGGTGTCGACGAAGCGCCAGGTGGAAAAGTTAAAGGACAAGCCCCAAGTCATCGTCGGTACTCCGGGCCGTATAGATGAATTGATCAAGGGACGGAAGATCAAACCGCATACGGTCAACAGCGTGATTATCGACGAGGTGGATCGGCTATTGCTCGGAGAGAGCTTGGGCGAGGTCCGGGGAATTATCAAGTCGACGCTGCGGGAACGGCAACTGGTATTCGTCTCGGCGACTCAGCGGTCTGAGACCACGCAGGAGGCTGAGTCGCTTGCGGACGATCTGGTGCAGGTCCACGCTGGCGCGGGGCAGGTCAATGCGGCGATCGAGCATTTCTATATCGAATGCGAGGAGCGCGACAAGGCCGAAGTGCTGCGCAAATTGCTGCACGCGCTAGATCCAGAGCGAGCGATCGTTTTTATGCATCGCAGTGCCAATGCTGAGATTCTGGCCTCTAAGCTGACCCACCACAAACTCGCCGTCGTCGATCTGCACGGGGCGAAAGACAATGCGCAACGCAAAAAAGCGATGGATGATTTTCGCACGGCGAACGCCAAGGTTTTGATTGCTTCGGATATCGCCGCTCGCGGGCTGGATATTCGGGGTGTGACGCATGTGTTCAACTTCGAAATTCCGACGCGCAGCAAGGACTATCTGCATCGAGTCGGGCGCACGAGTAGGGCCGGCTCGCAGGGCTGTGCGGTGTCGCTGATGACCGCCCAGGAAGTGCGTCTTGCGAAACGCTATCGGGATGAATTGGGTATAGAGATGCGCGCAGGGCGCCTTGCCGGTGGCGTATTTCACATCGGAGACTAGGAGCGTTGTCACATGGTAATGAAAAGCAAGACCTGTATCGGTAAAGCCACCCGTAAACCGCTGACCGAATACGAGACAGAGCGAGAGGCGCAGGAGGGGGCTGATCACGCGCAGATGAAATACGGCCGCGAATTGCTACCCTATCGGTGCGATACCTGTGGGGCGTGGCATCTGGCACCGGAGAGCCGGCGCACGCCAAGCAATAAATGTCCGGTGTGCACGGGCACTGACGGCAAGCTGAAGGACTCCTATCGCAACCAGGCCGAAGCGCAGCGACGTGCTGACATTTTGCGCAAAGAGCAGGGGGCCGAATTGCGCGTTTACGCCTGCGAGCACGATTATGGCTGGCATTTGACCAAAGGTTCCGGACGTATACGATAAAGCTATCGAGGTATGGTAGGGATACAGGATAGAACATAGAGGATTCTGGATCGCTCGCCGCGATATCAGCGCAGTCGTGGCGATGAATGCTTTTCCCCGAGTTGCGGAGGTATTTCGACATGGCAAACTATCGCGGTGCCGTTATCGGTTGCGGGCGGATCGGCAGTACTATCGACGACGAGCATATTGATCGCCCGCAGTTTCGCTATCCGTGGGCGCATGCGCCGGCCATCATCGAGGCGAAAGGTGTCGATTTGGTCGCCGCTGCCGATCTGATGCCGGAGCAATTACAAGATTTCAAGCGTCGTTGGGGCGTCGACGCGCTCTATGCCGATTATCGCGAGATGATCGCCAAAGAGAAGCCGGATATTGTCAGTATTTCGACTCGAGCTGAAGAGCGGGCAGAGGTAGTAATTAACGTGGCAGCGGCCGGCGTCAAAGCCATCTACGCGACTAAGCCGATGTGCCGCAGTCTTGCGGAGGCCGACGCGATGATCGAGGCTTGCCGTCGCAGTAATACGATGCTGGCAATTGCCTGTCACAAAAATTGGAGCCCGTGGTTCCAGGCGTGCCTACAGGCGATAAAAAACGGCGAAATAGGCACGTTTTCCTCGATGGTTTGCAACTATGGCTGGAGTCTTTCGCGCGGCCACAGTCATACCCTGGCGTTGTTTCGGCTATTCTCGGGCGCGCCGGCTAAGTGGGTCTTCGGGCACATGGACACCGACGAGGCCGCGGCGGGTGACGGCG
>Ga0315316_10001722_pt1 | contig 15580 bp, 14 predicted proteins | sample M160m3416metaG_FD_203702 | JGI IMG/M metagenome (GOLD analysis project Ga0315316, IMG submission 203702) | Ammonia-oxidizing marine archaeal communities from Monterey Bay, California, United States - M1 60m 3416 | ecosystem: Environmental > Aquatic > Marine > Intertidal zone | place: USA...
TTGCGGAAGATCGAAGAGATGCCGGGAAAATTCCCCGAAGGCTTCAGCTGCGGAATGTGCCTGCAATGGTGTTGGTGGAACGGTGGCACTGCGACTGTTCTCAATGTAACGGACAAGGCGCCAGGCATGGTCTTCGGCGTCCAGGTGAAAGCTCACGCCGTCAACGGTGGGGATCAGTTCCAGCGTGGTGACTCCCTTTGAGAGCAGGTGAGCAGTGACTGCGGAAAAGTTTTCCATTAAACTTACGGCATCAGGAAAAATGTCACTGTTGATGCCTTGCAGGACAAAGCGTCCGGCATTTGTGTCGACAAGGAAGGTCTCGTTGATGTGTCCGGACCCGAGAGGGGAAAGACGAGCCGGTGTGCTCGCGCCGATGGTAAATTGATCGAGAATCTCGCAGTGATCGATCACTTGGCAGGGTGTTTTTTTACCGGCACATGGGCCGGATGGCTGGAAAGGATGCCCGGCGTGACACTTCACTCGAGGACACGGACCCGGTAAAAGACATCCCCTGAACCTGCAGGTATGTTGCTGTCGATGTAACGGGCAGTCTCGCCTTCGCCAATTGTGCCATCATCCAATTCCCCCCAGTTAAAGATTTTTTGCCCTGTGGATCGATCAACCGCGTAGATGATTCCCGGCTTGGCATTCCACGTGATCTCGACCTCGGTGGCTGAGTTGCGGATCACAGAGATGATTTCAAAGGGTGTGCTGCTGATCAGGCTGCCGACACCGTTTGCCATGATGGATGCGATCTGGTCCCTGTTCAGTGCACTGCGGAACAAGCCGACATCGTCGATCAGGCCGATCCAGCGGAAGGAGGTGCCTGAGTCCCCGCCGCCGCCAATGTGTAGGTCTTCATCCTCGTGGGTGAATCCGTCAGCATTGAGGCTGTTGTTGGGGCTGAAGGCAGCAGGAATGGAAGTGCTCACCAGTGAGCCGTCGACATAGAAGGTCTTGGTGTTGGTAAAGCTGTCATAGGTGATGGCAAGGTGGTGCCAGTTGCCAAAGTCGACCGGTCCGGCACTGGCAGCATTCCACTGGCCGTCATTCATACTCCCGCCACCGTTCCAGAACTGCCATAGCCCGTTGGGGTTCTTGTAGATAATCCAGCCGTGGCGGAAGATACCACCGGGCGCGACATCGTCGCGGTTGGTAAGCGGAGAGCGGTGACCGTCGCCCGCGGCATCGGCGTTTGTCCACAGCGTTACACTGAAATCCCTCGTGTTGAGGGCGGCATCCCATGGGATGTCGATATGCCCGCTCCCGGAGAACAGGGCGCCATCGCCGCTGGCAGCGTTTGCGCCGGGCTGCTTGTAGGTGATCACACCAAGGTCCAGGCCGTCAAAGCCATTGCCCGAGGCATCGCTCGAATCATTGTCCAGCGGCCACCAGGCGACTAGTGGGTTGGAGATGGCAACGTATGCCTCCAGCGGCACACTGACTGTTGGGGTTACCGGGTCATTGCTGCTGATCTCAAGTTGGGCCGTGAAGTAGCCGTCGCTGCCATTGGGATCGAAACGGACGTCGATGTTTCCGGTTTCACCTCCGGGAGAAAGTGCGGCAGGGTGGGCGGTAACCGTGAAGTTTGCCGCATTGGCACCGGTTACGGCTACCCCGGAGATATCAAGTGCATTGGCTGTCCCGTCATTCTGCAAAGTGAGCGAAGCGTCTGTGGGGTTGCTGTTGGCTGGCAACCTGCCGAAATTGAGCCCTGTTGCGGTGATCAACTTCGGGTCATGGACGATCTTGCCCTCGATGCCATTTTTCATGACGTTGTTGATATCAGCTTCAGAGAGTGCCTCATCCCACAGGCCGATGTCGTCCAGGTTGCCGGAGAAGAAGAAGTTCCCGCCGGTGTCCGAGCCTGAGCCAATGTGGAGACTGTCCTGCTCGGGCCCGTTGGGGCTGTATTGACCGGGGGACGTGTCACTGGCATAGAGCTTACCGTTTATCCACAACGACTTGGTGGTGCTCACGGAATCGTAGCTGATGGCAAGATGGACCCATGCACCGGGTGCAACGGCAGGTCCGCCAAGGACATCCCAGCCGGGGTTGCCGTCGCCGGTCCAGAAACTCCATTTTCCGCCGGCATCGTTATAGATGATGAAGCCGTGGGTGCTGACTCCGCCTTGAACGTCATCACGGCTGGTGATCGGGGATGCGTAGCCTCCGGTGGAGGCCGGGTTCGCCCACAGGGCAATGGTGAAGCTCTGTGGATTGAGATCCTGGTCCCAGGGGATGTCAATGTGACCGTTGTCCGGAAAAGCCGCTGACTGGCCGGTAGCTGCGTTGGCTCCGGGTTGGGCAAAGTTGACGCTGCCGCCGGTTACTGTGCCGTTGTGGCCGTTGCCGGTGGCATCCAAGCCGTCGTTATCAAGTGGCCAGTGCGCAATGAGTTCGGCACCAGCCGGCATTGAACCCACGAGCATTGAGATGAGGAGGAGAGGCTTAAGCAATAATTTCATGATCAATGGATTATACGAATTTTAAACGCATGCTAGAATGCGGTTATATCATGCCGTGAGCAATGAGAATCTCTTCGGGATCTATCAGTTGCCTAGGGACGCCTTATCCCGCAGCCCTTTAGCCCAATGGCGCAAGGATGCCGATCCATGCGATGACCGATCGGCCTTAGCTGCCCCCTGCATGCCGGCAGGGGGATGAACAGTTATCGGGGACGCCCGAATCCTCTGCCCCAGCGACCACGGCCACCACGACTGAAACCGCCACTTTCAACCTTGGAGTTGTAAGTCTCGGTTTGGTCGGGTGTTAGCACTGACCGGATGGCATCCTCCTTGGAAACATCATCAGCAAGTGCCGCGGGGGGCAAGTCGGTTTCAATACCCTCAATGGCCATTGCCTCATCATAGTCGTCGGACTGGCGGACAAGGATGCCAAAAACCTGATCCTCCTGTGCCTCACTCAACTCGAGGGCACTGTCAAGTGCACCAAGCTCCCAGTTGGCCCTGCGCTGCACACTCTCGGTATCCTCCTCGAGTTGTACGCGTTCAAACTTTTCAAACTGTTCCGAGCTCAATTCCTCCTTGAGAATTCCCTCGATTTCATCCTCGTTGTTTCTCCAGAAGTCACCCTGGGATTCCATGATCTCCTGCATGGACCGGCTGTCATCATCCAGCTCACTCTGGAACTTCTGGCTGCTCTCCTCCATGAGGCTGGCCATCCTGGCCTTGATCGCACCGGACTGGGCATCGGTAAGGTTCAGCTTTTCGGTATATTCACCGACTGCCCCTTCAATCCAGCGGTCAGCACCCTGAGTCATAGCACCGGCAAACTGTTTCATCAGGCTGCGTGCCTGGGGACTGTTGAAGATCTGCGCGATGGCATCTTCCGGGTTGAGATCCTCGCCCTGGCCATCATTGTCACCGGTGTTTGCTGAGGGCTCTGGAAGGGCACTTAATCCTTCTGCTTGCTTCTGTGGCTTAAGGGCTGGGGCGGCAGGGGGAGCTTCGGCGCCGGTATTTTCCTGCGCTTTTGTTGCCTGACCTGCACTGAGGTCCTGATTGTTGTTTGCTCCGTTTTTCTTGGAGTTAATGGCTGCCATCACGCCAAGGCCGAGGGCAAATGCGAGGACAATGAGGAGAATCTGGGGTGTTTTCATTTTAGTCTGGATGGTTACCTTGCTGGGTCCGAGAAAAATTCCTGTAACGTGAAGAGCTTAAAAGCTGCCCTTCACATTTTTATTAAGGTGTTTAATACTGGCGGGGTAATGACTTGAGCAAGAGGGTAGGCAGCAGGATCAACCGCGCCACTGGCCGCGGAAACCGCTTGGGTAGACAACCTCTTTGAATTCCTCACCGTTCCTGTAAAACCTAGCAATCATGCCACGAACTCTGTCTGTGCGCGAACTCGCGCGTTTTGGAGACTTGCTTCATGTCCCGCCGACACACTGTGATGCAGGCAGTGGCCTGACCTTGGTCAGCTTGACGGTGTTTGTCGTGATATCTTGGTCGGTGCGCGGGGCAATACTGCTGATGTTGGTCTGGCCATTGTTCACCAGTTCCTGGTTCTTGGCTCCATCCACTCCGTCAATGGTGTAAAAAATACAATACTTCACCTCGATATTTTCAAATGCGCTGTCCCCATTGTTGCGGACGTTGAGCTTGAAGCGCGAGTCGTAGGCAGTGACCCTGCCGTTATTGGCTTTACTTTCACCGGTTTTGACTTCCTCGTCATTGACGCGGATGGCAAGGCGCCGTCCTGCCATTGACGACTGATACCACTCCTTGAGGTAGGCTTGGTCATTTGTGCTCAATGCCTTGAGCGGAATGGTCATGGTCGTTCCACCTGAGCGGAGGATTCTTGCTGTTTGCTTGGCAGCGGAAACATCCAGCACTTTAGCCTGTAATGTTTTCGAGCCGTCGGCACTGGTAAAGGTGCGCATTTCTGCAGCACCGGCTACCGCTGTGGACAAGGTAGCCAAAATAATTGGGAAGAGAAATTTCATGGCAGATCTTAAGGTTGTTTATAGTTTCTTTGATTAGCGACGCAGATCAAGTCCGTTTTCTTGGAGAAAACCGGTTTTTGAAGGAAATTGAGGCGAATTTCCCATAAATAGTCCGGAGAACCCATTGAATTCCCTTAAAACGGAAGGCTTCCTGCCTGTTTACCGGAAATTTTATCTTCATTGCCATCACAAGTCGGCTTGTGACGGGTCTATTGCTTTCTGGCTGACTGTTCCCGCTAAAATTGTTGTGGCAGCGGCACAGGTGGTAAATTTTTTTCGGGGTGGGTTTGTCAATTTATGACTTTCGTATTTGAAGAGTTCCCCTAACATGCGCGGCATGAATATTGAGACCCTTTCCCTCCATGGTGGGCATACTCCGGATCCCGCTACCAATGCCCGTGCTGTCCCCCTTTACCGGACCACCTCCTTCGTGTTCGACTCGACGGAGCACGCAGCGAATCTTTTTGCCCTTAAGGAACTCGGCAATATCTACACGCGCCTGATGAACCCCACCACGGATGTGCTTGAGAAGCGCGTTGCGCTGCTTGAGGGGGCTCATGAGATGGCCGGGCTTGGCTTGGCCTCGGGAACTGCGGGTGTGTTCTATTCCATTATCAACCTGGCCGAGGCCGGTGACAATATCATCTCCGCCCGCAACCTCTACGGCGGTTCCTATACCCAGTTCAATGATATCCTGCCAGCACTCGGCATCGAGGTGCGCTTCGTGGATTCCCAGGATCCCGCAAATTTTGCCGCGGCAGCTGACGAGAAGACCAGGGCCTTCTTTACCGAGAGCGTCTCCAATCCCGCCCTGGAAGTTGCCGACCTTGATGCCATTGCCGGCCATGCCCGTGACTGCGGGGTGCCCCTGATCGTGGATTCCACCTTCTCGACCCCATACCTTACCAATCCCATTGCCCATGGGGCTGATATCGTGGTGCATTCCTTGACCAAGTGGTTTGGAGGGCACGGCACGGGCATTGGCGGAGTCGTTGTGGACAGCGGGCGCTTTGACTGGTCTGCAGGGAAGCACCCGCTCTTTGACAAGCCGGACACCTCTTATCACGGTCTACGCTGGGGGCATGACCTGCCCGATGCACTGGCACCCCTGGCATTTATCCTGCGTATGCGCACCGTGCCGCTGCGCAACCTCGGGGCCTGCATTTCACCGGATAACTCCTGGAATTTCCTGCAGGGAATCGAGACACTTGCCCTGCGCATGGAGCGTCATTGCCAGAATGCAAAGGCGGTTGCCGAGCATCTTGTTGCCAGTGACAAGGTCGAGTGGGTGCGCTTCCCGGGACTTGAGAGTGATCCTGAGTTTGAGAAGAACCAGAAATACCTGAAGGGTAAGGGAGGCGCGATGGTGGTCTTTGGCATTAAAGGAGGAGCTGAAGCGGGCAGGAAGTTTATCGAGAACTGCAAGTTATTCTCTCACCTGGCCAATGTGGGTGATGCCAAGAGCCTTGCCATTCACCCGGCCACCACCACGCACTCCCAGCTTAATGAGGAACAGCAGGCGGCCGGGGGAATTACCCCCGAGTTGGTGCGTCTCTCAGTGGGTATCGAGCACATAGATGACATTGTTGCCGACCTTGACCAGGCATTGGCGGCCGCCGGGTAATTGGTGCAGGTAATTTTTGGGAAAGAACCTGTATATGGAAAACGGATTAATGATAAGGACAGCCTGCATCGTGTTTCTGGCTGCCGGCATACCAGCCCTGCCGGCGGCAAATGTGGAACCGACTCACCAGGGTGTTTCCTATGGCCTTCATGAAAACCAGAAGCTGAACTTCTGGAAGATCGACGCGAAGAAGCCCGTGCCATTGCTCGTGCATATCCATGGCGGGGGCTGGCTCGGGGGGAAGAAGAACGAGAGCATTTCTCCCAACCTTCTTAAAAATGGCTACAGCTATTGCTCGATCGATTATCGCTTGGCGGGAGTTGAATTGTTGCCTGCCGCCGTGCATGATGCGGCCCGGGCGATCCAGTTTTTGCGCTCCAAGGCCGGGGAATGGAATATTGACCCGACCCGCATTGCGGTAACCGGAGGTTCCGCCGGGGCTGCTTCGAGTTTGTGGCTTGCCTATCATGATGACCTTGCTGACCCGGACAGCAAGGATCCCGTGCTGCGGTATTCATCACGTGTATGCGGTGCTATCGGCATGGGAGGGCAGACAACGCTTGATCCCTTCCTGCTGGAAAAGGCCATTGGATTGGCGGCCATCAGGCACCCGATGATCTGGAGAACCCTCGGGGCCAAGAGTCACGAGCACCTGATGAAGAACTGGGATAAATACAAGGCTCTTTCCATTGAGTGTTCGCCGATGACCCATGTCAGTAAAGATGACCCCCCTGTCTGGATACGCTACGGCAAGCCGGCCCCGGTGCCGGTTATCAATGGTGATGGAATTCACCACGCCGGCTTCGGCCGCCTGCTGAAGGAAAAGTGCGAGAAGTCAGGCATTGATTGCCACCTGCAGGTGGCCGGCGGGGAGCAGCCTGCCATCAACAACACGGAATTTATCAGGCGAATTTTTAAGCTTTCCGGGGATTAGCCTGCCCGTTATGCAAACCACTCGCTGATCACCCTGGACTGTCGGGTGATGCTGGTCAGCCGGCGTTCACTTCCTGCGTGTGGATAGGTGAGCTTCTCGTGATCCATGCCGAAGAGCGCCAGGAGGGTGGCCTGGAAATCATTGACGTGGACCGGGTTTTCAGCGGGCTGCCAGCCGATTTCATCCGTTGTCCCGTAGCTCAGGCCGCCTTTTACCCCGCCACCTGCCATCAGGATGGAAAATGCATTCGGGTGATGATCCCGCCCGGTGTTGGCCTTGCGCCCGTTGCGGTTCTCTCCCAGTGGAGTTCTCCCGAACTCGCCGGCCCAGACAACGAGGGTCTCATCCAGCAGTCCCTGTTCCTTGAGGTCCCTGATCAGGGCGGCAATGGGCTGGTCGGACATGCCGGTATTGAATGTCAATTCCCCATCGAGGTCGGAATGATGGTCCCATGAGGCATGGATAATATTCACGAAGCGCACTCCCCGCTGAACCATGCGGCGGGCCAGTAAACAGTTGCGGGAAAATTCCGCGTAAGCCTTGCCGTTGCCGCGCCCCCTGCCACCACCTTTAGGAGTGGCACGCTCTGTGCCGTAGGCTTCCATGATCTGCCGGGGTTCACCGCTAAGGTCAATCAGCTCGGGTGCCGCTGATTGCATGCGGAAGGCAAGCTCATAGCTGGCGATACGGCTGGCAATTTCCGGGTCGCCCATCCTGGCAAGGTGCTGGTTGTTGAGTGCCTTGAGTGTATCAAGGCCGGCGCGTTGCAACTGGGGCGGCAGCCCGTCAGGATTCTTGAGGTTGAGCAGCGGGTCATGGCCGTTGCGGAAGCGCACACCTGCATAGGTGGAAGGCAGGAAGCCGCTTTGCCAGAGCGTTGCCCCGCCACTGGAACCGCGCCCGGCGGTAAGCACGACATAGCCCGGCAGGTTCTGGTTCTCGCTACCCAGCCCGTAGGTAAGCCATGCACCGGTTGAGGGCAGCCCGAAACGTCCCTCCCCGCATTGCATTTGCAACTGGCCGGGGTGGTGGTTGAACTGGTCGGTGTGCATTGAGCGAACCATGCAGATGTCATCGGCACAACCGGCCATGTGGGGCAGCAGGTCGGAGAACCACATCCCGGATTGACCATGCCTTGCGAACTTGCGGGGTGAGCCCATCAGGACTGCGGATTCCTTCTTGATAAACGCAAAGCGTTTGCCCTCGAGCAGGCCGGCATCCATTTTCTTGCCGTGCAACTCATTGAGCTTGGGCTTCGGGTCGAACAGGTCGAGTTGCGAGGGAGCACCCGCCATGAAGATAAAGATGCAGTTTTTTGCCTTGGGGGCGAAGTGCGGCGGCTTCGGGGCAAGCGGGGATTGCCCTGTTACTGCCTGTGAGTTCCCTGCCAGCATGTGTGACAGGGCGACGCCGCCGAGACCGCAGGCCGAGGTGGTAAGGAAGTCGCGCCGTGTCCGGTTCAGGTATTCTTGTGCAGGACTCATTGGCGGGTGATGGTTTCATCAAGGTTGAGGATGATGCGCGCCGTTGCGACCCAGGCGGCGTTGTCTGCAGCGGGTATCTGCTTTAATCGGTGGGTGCCGGCAACTTTGTCGGCCTCGGAGGGGTTTTCCCCGTAGTAGGCCCGGCTTTTTTCCAGCAGGCCGGCAATGCTGTTTCTTTCTTCTGCGGTGGCCTTGCGGGCAGTGCAAAGAAGGAAACAGTAGTCAATCCTTGTTGCCTGGTCGGGTAATGAGCTGTTAGCCAGGATTTTCTTCGCCATGGCCTGCGCCGCCTCGTGGAAGACTTCGTTGCCGAGGGTGGCAAGGGCCATGATCGGGGTATTGGAACGGTTGCGCTTGGCGATCGTGACATTGGCATCAGGGCAGTCGAAGGCAATCAGGTTCGGGTCTGCCGCGGTACGCTTGAAGAAGGTATACATGGCCCGGCGGTAACGGTCCGCTCCGGTGCTGGTTTTCCACTTGAAGCTGCCGGCGTAACTTTGTGCCGCGACATCAGCAGGAATCGGTGGAAATACGCTGGGGCTGCCGACACGGTGTTGCAGCAAGCCGGAGGTTTCCAGAAAGATATCACGCATGATTTCTCCCTCAACCCGGAAGCGGTTTTGGCGATGCAGCAGGGCATTTCCCGGATCAATGCCTGTTGCCTCCTGCCTGTGCCTGGCACTCTGCCGGTAGGTCCCTGAGAGTAGTATGTAGCGAATGAGTTGCTTTCGGCTCCATCCCGAATTGAGCAATTCCAGGGCAAGGTGGTCGAGGAGTGCCAACTGGAGGGGAGGGGCACTGCGCGTGCCGAAGTCCGCCTTGTTCTCGACCAGGCCTTGACCGAAAAGCCTGGACCAGATGTCGTTGACAGCCACCCGTGCGCTCAGCGGGTTGCCGGGGTCAACGATCCATCGCGCCAGGTCCAGGCGGGTGGCTTTTCTCTGACTGGAAACGGGCAGCTTGGGGAGCACTGCCGGGGTGCCGGGCAGGATTTCACCGCTGTCTTTTTTGGGCTGCAGAAAATCCCCGCGGTGAAAGATGAAGGTCTTGCGTTCTCTGGCGCGCATGACTCGAGCCTTCATCATCCTGGGCTTGTCCTTTCCGGTCTCCGCTTGCGGGGTGTCCTTTGGCACCTGGGCATCGGCTTCCTCGGCATTGTTGAAGAATGCATAGAACTGGTAGAATTCCCGCTGGCTGACCGGGTCGTAGGGGTGATCATGGCACTGGGCGCATTCCATGCTCAGCGCCAGCCATGTCGAGGAGGTGGTGGCAGTGCGGTCAATGGTGCGCTTGGTCCGGTCCTCCTCAGGATCAACGCCTCCCTCGCGATTGAAAAGTGTCTGGCGGTGGAAGGCGGTGGCCAGCTTCTGGGAGGGTGTGGCATCGGGTAGAAGGTCGCCGGCGAGTTGCTCAATGGTGAACTGGTCAAAGGGCATGTCATGGTTGATGGCATCAATTACCCACTTGCGCCATCGCCAGGCATTCGGCCTTGCATTATCCTTCTCGTAACCATCGGAATCCGCATAGCGGGCAGCGTCGAGCCAGTGCCGGGCCCAGCGTTCACCGAAGCCCGGTAGTTGCAGTGTCCGGTCAACGAGGCGCTGATAGGCGCCCGGTGATGTGTCTTTCTCAAAGGCGGTGATTGCCGCCGGGGACGGAGGCAACCCCAGAAGGTCGAGATGGAGCCTACGCACAAGGGTATGTTTTTCTGCCTGCCGCGAGGGTTTAAGGCCCGCTTTCCCCAGGGAACTTTTCACCAGGGAATCGATTGTTGCCCCTATCGTTTTTTCAGGGGGTTTGAAGGCCCAGTGTCCTGGCCAGTTTGCTCCCTCCTCGATCCATTTGCGCAGGGTGGTGATTTGTTGCGCGCTTAAAGGGTCCTCAGGGGGCATACGCTCTTCCTCATCATGGCTTGTGATGCGGGCAAGGAGTTCAGAGGCATCCGGTTTTCCGGGGACAATCGGGTGCAGGCCGGATTTGGCAGGGGAAAATACACTTTCTTTGCGGGCAAAACTAAACCCTCCCTTGGCGCGTATTCCGCCGTGGCACTTGATGCAGTGGGCAGTGAGCAGGGGTTGCACCTCCTTGATGAAATCCACTGCCGGGCTTGCCGTTACGGAGCCGGTGGCGAGGAGAGTGATGGCAGCAAGTGTCTTCATCTTTGGGGTGATGTCACAGGCGGTTCACCGTTCGCTCATTCTAAGGCCGGTGGTTGCACAGGGAAAGAGGGGAATTGATCCAAATTTCATGTGCCAGCACACGACTTACAGATCAATGTCCACGGGTTTTACAGCCTGCAGGCTGGCGTTGGCTCTCGGTTCGGGATAATGTTGCATCCATGGTTATTATTGATGCCCACATGCACATCTGGGAACGGGTCAGCGGGCAGGTGGGAGGTGAGAAAAAGGTCTTACCTCTCCGGAACGGGAAAATCCGCATTGGCGATGATGAAATGCTGGGAATGCCCGCCCACATGACGGACTGCGCGGCGCTTGCCGAACTGGTGATTGGTGAGTTTGACGCAGCCGGCGTGGCGGCCGGCGTTGTGGTCCAGGAATACCTCGATGGCCCGCAGAATGATTACCTGCTTGATGTCTGTGTGCGTTACCCCGGGCGTTTCTTTGTCCATGCCCTGCCGGATTTTTTCCAGGCCGACAGAGTGAGTGCGGAAGCCTTCGGGCTTTTTGATCGCGGTTTTCGTGGCCTGAAACTCTGTGCCGGGCACCTGCAGGGAAAGTTAAGCCTCGATGACGCCCGCCTGTTTCCCATCTGGGAGCGAATGGAGGCGCAGGGATTGGTGCTGGCAGTGGATTTTTCTGAGGGAGAGCACCAGGTCGTGGAGTTTGAGAAGGTTCTCGCGAGCTATCCGCAACTCAAGGTTGCGATCGGGCATTTCGGAATGCCAAACCGTGACGGCTGGCCCGGGCAATTAAAACTTTGCCGGCATGAGAACGTATTCATGGAGTGTGGCGGGATCATCTGGCTTTATCGCGGCGAAGGTTATCCTTTTCCTTCTGCCCTGGGGGTGATCAGGGAGGCGATTAATGAGGTGGGTGTGGAAAAGCTGATGTGGGGATCAGACTGGCCGCGCACGATGGTCGACTTCACGTATCGCCAAAGCCTGGATTTCGTAAGGCTTGATGATTTTCTTGATGAGGAGCAAATGCAGGCATTTCTGGGCGGCAATGCCCTCAGGCTGTATCATTTTGGGCAAGTTGAGGAACAAGATGCGGTGGCCCTGATTACCGAGGGGTAATCCCCCGAAAGAGTTGCTGGCAGGCCTGACTTTTAGGGTTATAATGGCACTGTTCTTTGTTGAATGGCACGGCAAGAAAACTTGTTTAACTGTCCCATGTGTGGCCGTCCGGTCGAGGTGCCGTCGCGTTATGCAGGAAAGAATTTTGTGCACTCGATCTGTGGCTCGACCTTGCGCATGGCGGTTCCACGGGAAGAGGAACCGTGTATTGAGTTGGTTGCAGGACCCGAGCTGGAGGAAAAAGCTGCCGTTGATCTCGAGGCAATCAGGAAGTCGGAGAGTCACGGTTTATTCCTGCCGCGTCATCTGCGCGAGAATTCTTTATCACATGCAGGAGAGAGCGGTGCTTATTCATCGGATGTACTGTTGTCCCCAGAAGAGGGCCCGGGTAAGGCTTCGGCACGGTTGACAAGGGCCTTGTCAAGCCCGGCTGAAGCAACCGCTGACAGGCTGAGCAAAGTACAGTCGATCAGGGACAGCTCGAAATCTTCCCGCTTACGGGCGAGGTTTAGCAGGACTGTGGATGATTTACCCGGGAATATCCATCGAGCAGAGAAACGCGGGCTTGCCGGGGAGCCGGCAGGTCGATCGCGCTCATCGGGAAAAGAAATGGTCTCCGTGCCGGGGACGCAGGGAAACGGTAATGTTGCCTCGGGGAAAATGAAGGATACCAGGAAACTGGTGATCGTGTTGTCTGCACTCATGGTCCTGGCTGCCGTCATGTTCATGATGGTGCGGTTCCTGCCGGGAGGGTAATGGTCAGCATGAGCCCGGGCGCCTTATCGGAAATGGCCCGGGTCCCTCATGGCATGAGCACGCTCAAGCGATTCATGGGAGCCGACATCAACCCATTGGCCCCGCAACGGACAGGCGAAGGTCTCCACCCTTTCGCCTAGCCACGCAAAGAGGTATCCCGCGTTGTCAGGGTTGCCTCCCGAGTCGATAAATTCCCGGGTCAGGGGGAGGGTTGTAGCTGCCAGGTGGTAGAGCATTGTTCCCGCCACTGTTGATGTGGGGTGCTCGGGTTTTTCCTCAAAGGATAATACCCGGCCGTTTTTGTCCGCACTGACTGAGGCAAAGCGCTTGACCTCCTGTCGTGAACCCACATCAAAGGTGGCGATTGTTGCCGGCTTGCCGGCGGCAAACTGCACGAAGGTATCCTGTGGGTGAGTGAACAGGTTATCCGAGCCGACGATCAGGAGGTCACTGCCACTCAACCCGGCCTCCTCGATGGAATAAACAATGTCCCCGTTGGCACCAAGCCGGTTCTCGACAGAGGTGGAGCCGTTATTGATCAGGCGTATGGGAACTTCCGGATGATTCTCCATGAAGTGCTGACGCCAGTTGTTGAAGTCATCGGCAAATTTCTGGTTGGTGACGATGGTAATTTCCCCGAAGCGGGAAAACTTCTCCACGACATGCTCAATCATGGGTTTGCCGTTGATCTGGATGAGGGCCTTGCTGGTGACTTCGGTAATGGGGTGGAGGCGCACCCCGTAGCCGGCGGCGAGGATCAATACGTTCACGATGCCCCCAGTTCAATGGAACGCTGCGTGGCGGTGCGCACGGCTTCAATCAGGGTGGCACGAAAGGCACCTGCCTCAAGAGCTGATAACCCGGCAATGGTTGTTCCTCCGGGACTGGTTACCTGGTCCCTGAGGTTGGCCGGGTGTTCATCCTGTTGCAGCACCATCTCGGCGGCACCGGCCACGGTTTGAGCGGCCAGCTTCAACGCCTTGTCCTTGGGCAGGCCCACCAATACCCCGCCATCAGCGAGTGCCTCTATCACCGTGTAGATATATGCCGGACCGCTGCCACTGAGCCCGGTGACTGCATCGAGCTGTTTTTCGGGTACCTCGGCGACTGTCCCGACCGCCTTGAGGATATCGTGGACAAACTGTGCATCCTTGTCATTGGCGCCGGGTCCCCTTGAGAAGGCGGAGGCTCCCTTGCCGATAAGTGCCGGTGTGTTGGGCATGACACGGATAATCCGGGGGTTGGTTCCAAGGGCTTGTTCAAGCGAGGAAATCTGCAGACCGGCAGCAATTGAGATAAAGAGAGGAGGATCGGGCAATTCGGGTAATTCGCGCAGCATGCCAAGCATATCCTGTGGCTTGACGCAGAGCAGGACGGCTTCTGATTGCGTGATCACCTCAGCATTGGAGTCAAGAGCCGTTGCGCCGGTTTCAGTGGCCAGTTGATCGGCAAGCTGGCTAAAGGCATCATGCAGAAACACTTCCGCTGGATTGACAGCCTTAGACTGAACTGCACCCCTGAGCAGGGCGGATCCCATTTTACCACATCCGATGATTCCAAGTTTCATGGCACGCAGTATATCGATCTGCGCTCACAAGTCGAATGACGTGAAGCTGGCAATGCTTAATTTTATTTAGAATAATTATTGATAAGGTTCTACGGCAGTATATATCTTGCGTCCATGGCTGCAAAAAGCGGATTGAAAGTACCAATGAATCTTGGTGACGGGCACCGTATGACCCCCCAGCGTCGTGAAGTGTATGAGGTATTGATGGAGCACCGGGATCACCCGACGGCAACGGAGGTATTCATGCGCGTCAAGGAGCGGATGCCGGCGATTTCCCTGGCTACGGTCTATAACTGCCTTGATACCCTTTCCGGGGCGGGTTGCATCATTCAGGTCAATGTGGACCGTGAACCTTCCCGCTACTGCGGCAACCTTTCTCCGCATGGGCATTTTCACTGTGAGGAGTGCGGCACTGTGCTTGATGTTCAGCTCAAGGAGGGAGCCGAGGTCTCAAAGGCGGTTAAGTTGCCGCGCGGTGCAGTCGTCGAACGTTTTGAAGTCGCCGTGCGCGGGCATTGCCCGAAGTGTGTCCGCAAGATGAAACCTGAGCAGGCACCAGCCTCCCGGAAACAGTAACAGAATTCCTATTTTTCCTCAGCAAAGATGAGCGCGATCCAGATCAATGAACTGCATGCCGGAGTGGACGGTAATGAAATCCTACAGGGCCTCACCCTTACCGTTCCCAAGGGTGAGGTGCATGCCATCATGGGACCAAACGGTTCAGGCAAGAGCACCCTGGCCAAGGTGATGGCCGGCCATGAGGAGTATCAGGTCAGCTCCGGTGACGTGCTGCTTGATGGCAAAAGCCTGCTGGGCATGGATGTGGATGAGCGCTCACGCGCCGGCCTGTTTCTTGCCTTTCAGTACCCGGCGGAGATCCCGGGTGTCAGCAATGCCAATTTCCTGCGCGCGGCCCGGCAGGCGCGCCTGCCGGAGGGGGAGGAGATTGATGCGGTTTCTTTCTACAAGGAGATGTATGACCGGATGGATCAGCTTGGCATTGACCGCAAATTTACCGGGAGATCCGTCAACGAGGGCTTTTCAGGAGGGGAGAAGAAGCGCAATGAGGTCCTGCAAATGATGATGCTTGACCCGAAATACGCGGTCCTCGACGAGACGGACAGCGGCCTGGACATCGATGCGTTGAAGATTGTTGCCGAGGGCGTCAACGCCATGCGTGGTCCTGAGCGGGGCTTTCTGGTCATTACCCATTACCAGCGTTTACTGGATTATATTGTTCCTGACTATGTGCACGTGCTGTCGGGAGGCAGGATTATTCGCAGCGGGGACAAGAGCCTGGCCCTTGAGCTCGAGGAGAAGGGCTATGACTGGGTGAATGAGGATCAACTGGCAACCACCTGATATATTTTTTAACCATGAGTAATGATACAGATACCGCCGCAGGCATCGACATCGATCGCGACAAGGGTGATTTTCACTATGATGTTGAATACAAGCACGACGCTGGCCGTGGGCTGACTGAGGAGACCA
>Ga0315316_10001723_pt1 | contig 15574 bp, 12 predicted proteins | sample M160m3416metaG_FD_203702 | JGI IMG/M metagenome (GOLD analysis project Ga0315316, IMG submission 203702) | Ammonia-oxidizing marine archaeal communities from Monterey Bay, California, United States - M1 60m 3416 | ecosystem: Environmental > Aquatic > Marine > Intertidal zone | place: USA...
TTGCCATGATCAAGAGTGCCTCACCCCTGGTGCAGAAGTCCCCATGGAAATTTCGCCGGCACGGGCAGAGCGGCACCGAGGTCTCTGAGCTGTTCCCCAATACGGCGCGGGTCATTGATAACATTGCCGTGGTTCGTTCCCTACATACCGACTCATTCAACCATGACCCGGCGGTGATGTTCATGAATACAGGCAGCGTCAGGTTCGGTCGCCCCGCCATGGGAGCCTGGGCTTCCTATGGGCTGGGGACGGAGAATAGCGATTTACCGGCTTTTGTGGTGTTGGCATCGGGAAAGAACATCCAACCCCTTCTCGACAGTTACTGGGGCCCTGGCTTTCTGCCTTCCAGGCACCAGGGTGTCCAGTTTCGTTCCAGTGGTGAGCCCATTCTTTACGTAAAAAATCCCGACGGTGTTTCGCGCAGTGAGCGGCGCCGTCAACTTGACCTGCTTGGCTGGATGAACCGTCATCACCACGATGCGGTGGGTGACCCTGAGATTGTCAGCAGGATTGCCCAGTATGAGTTGGCCTACCGGATGCAGGTGTCCGTCCCGGAATTAACCGACGTTTCCACCGAGCCTGAATCCATGCGCCAAATGTACGGGGCGCAACCCGGCAAGGTTTCCTTTGCTAATAACTGCCTGCTTGCCCGCAGGCTTGCCGAGCGTGGCGTGCGCTTTATCCAGCTTTATGACAAGGGTTGGGATTCACACGGAGGCATCGTCAAGGAGCACACAGCAAGGTGTCGTTCGGTGGATCAGGCGATTGCCGCGCTGCTCGAGGATCTTAAGCAACGGGGTCTTCTTGAGGACACACTCGTGATCTGGGGCGGGGAATTTGGCCGTACTCCCATGGCCCAGGGAGGAGGGGGTAATTTCGGCCGTGATCATCACCCGCACGGTTTTACCATGTGGATGGCGGGAGGCGGGATCCGACCGGGAATCGTCCACGGTCAGACTGATCCGTATGGGTATTTCGCTGTTGAGGACAAGGTGCACGTGCATGACCTGCATGCGACTGTCCTGCACTGCCTTGGTATCGATCATGAGTCCCTGACCTACCGTCACCAGGGTCGCAATTTCCGCCTGACCGATGAGTTTGGCAGGGTGATCCCGGAGCTTCTTGCCTGATCCGGCCAACTTCTACTCGGGTTTTCGGTGACAAAGCCGCCTTCTTCAACGAGTAAATCATCCCTTTCACCATGAATTTTTTCCTTACAATCACCTTTCTTTTTTTCCTTGTTCCCGTGTTCGCCCGCGCTGATATGGTCATTACTGCTGATGGCTCGCGCTTGACCGGCAAGCTCCTTGGTATTGAAAAAGGGATCATTAAGCTGGAAACCTCCTATGCTGGAAACCTCAATATTGATCAGCGGGAAGTCACTTCATTCACGACTGAGGAAGAGGTTTTATTCCGGGTTTCCGGGGGAGAGACCTTTGCCGGCAAGCCCGAAGCGGTGGGCGAGAAGGGCATCAGGATTCAATCCGGTGGTGCTTTCCACGAGGTAAATATAAAGGACGTTGAGCGGGCATTGCCGCTCTCAGGGAAGGATCCCGGGGGCGCCCTTGAAGAGTTCAGGGAGGCAGGCTTAAGGCGTAAGTGGCATTTTAGTGGCGGGGTTGACCTTCTCGGCAAAAAGGGGAACAGCGAGGATTTCAGCATCGGTGGGAACCTTGAAGCGAAGCTCAAGGGGGAACACGATGTGCTTGCCCTGTCGGCGGAATACGAGAATCGGGAGAAGGACGGCAGCAAGACAGCGGATCGTGCCGCCGGTGGAGTATCCTACGAGGTTTTTCGCAGGGATGCCATTGGCTGGTATATACGCTCGAAAATTGAGAGGGATACCATCACCTCAGTTAACCTTCGTGCAACCTCCGCCGGGGGCCTTTCATACCGTTGGATTAATGACAAGGATCATACCCTGGTTGCCCGCCTCGGTCCGGGTTATCGCTATACCTCTTATGAAAGCAATAAGGCGGATGAATCCTCGATGACGCTTGACCTGGGGTTGGCGCATTATTATCGGGTCAATGATTTCCTCTCGATCAAGAGCGACATTACCTACGTGCCGGGACTGAGTAGTTCTGGAAATGACCGCCTTGTCCAGGACAGTGCCCTGGTGTTTCCCATTGCCGGCAACAGGCAATGGAAGATACGGATGGGGATCAGGAATGAGTTTGAGAGTGAGCCCGCAGTATCGGAAAATCTCGATACCACCTATTATACCCGGATCATCTATTCCTGGGACTAAGATGGATTGATTTTATGGAGAATCCCCGAGAGAGAACGGGCTTAAGGAGCCTCTGCCTCGGTGTCCTTTTTCTGGGGATCTGGGCAACTGATGGTGTTGCGAAGGATCCCGAGGCAAAGGTCGACAATGAGGTTCCCCAAAAAAAGCAGGACATTCCAGTCCCTAATTTCAAGTTGCTCAAGGCGCGCAGCCACGCGGAGCACCGGGAACTAGGAGGGCGGGCACCATATTTTGCGCATTACAGGAAGGGCGATTTGGAACTGGTGTTCATTGCCGCGCGCCATGAGCCGAGGACCGGTTCCCCAACGCACAGGCTTATTAAGTCGGTCGTCAATGGCTTTGTACCCGCTTGCGTTATTACCGAGGGCTTGGACAGTGAAGAGGGCTTTTCACCCCGGGGCCTGTTGCGCGATGCCAGGCGCAGGAAGCCTGGCGGAAACCTGCCAGAACCCCTGTATGCCGCCCTGCTTGCTGCTGAAAAAGGGATTCCCTTTATCGGCGGTGAACCGCCGCCATCGGTGACTGCCCAAGCCCTGCGTGCTGAGGGCAGTGAGGAGGATGCGCTTGGCTTTCTCGTTGTCAGGCATCTGGGGCAGGTACGTCGTGAAGAGCCGGAAGCAGAATTGGACCAGAAGGTCAGGCGCATGTTGCCACGGATGAAGCAGCGCTTTGACCTGAAGGCTAAAATGGGACTGGATGAATTCAAGGTCTGGTATAAAAAGACAAGCGGTAGGGCGTTTCTGGCGGCCAATATTGACCCTGATGAGCTGGCACCGTTGGCGACAAGGAATGCCGGCCTCATGCGGCGCATGGGCATTGCCGTGATGCTTGCCCGGGAGCGGCACCTGATTGCCCTTGAGGCCCGCCTGCTCGGCGAGTATCGCCGGGTGCTGGTCATCTACGGCTCGGGGCACCTGGTGTATGAGCACGCGATCCTCAAGGACATGCTGGGCTCGCCGGTGAGTAAGTCTTCCCGATGGATTGACCTGGGAAAGCAGCGGCACCCCGGCTAGCGCGCTTTGCGCGAAAAAACCTTATTCAGACTTCTGTTCTTCACGCATGAAGTAGGCTTCCTTGGGGATCACCTGCTTCTTGATACCCGGTCCCTCGTAGGAGACTTCCAGTTTTTCTCCCCCGCTTTGCTCAAAGAAGGTGACAGTGACCGGGTGCAGGCCGGCCTTGAGACGGATTAAGCCACTGTTGCTCATTACCGCGTGCAGGCCGTCGTTGTTGACGATTACCTCTTTGCCGATGGACAGGCGGCTGCCGTCATCCGATGCAGTCGAGAAGACGTAGAGTCCCTCGGTCGGCACCTTGATAAAGCCTGAAAATCTCAGCCCGTAATTCTCTTTATCTTCAGTCATGAAGGCACTTTCCGTCGGAGTGTCGGCGCGTCCCTCGGTGACTGGTGTCAATTTGTCAAAGTCAGGTAAGCTATCCCAATTGCCGCTATATCCCGCGAAGCGGATACCTGGAATCATCCCCTCATCGGCAACCGGATCACCCACCTCAAGGATTCCAATTTCAGGGTGGAGCGTGATTTTCTCTTCCCCGCGCTGCAGGTGCACCTCGGGCTTATCTCCCGGTTTACGGTCAATCAGAGCGACGTGGAAATCAAAGCCGCTGGTAACGGCAAGGTCACCGAATCTTGTGATCACGTCCCCGGCCCGGATACCCGCACGGTCCCCTGGTGAATCCGTCATGACTGTCTTTACCTTGGCATTTATTTCATACATGTCGACCTCAACACCGAGTCGGAACCCGTAACGCAACTCGGCGGCAATCAACCTTGAGAAGACCTCGCGGATGCGGTCGGCTGCGATGGCAAAGTTGATGTTTTCACTGTCAAGGCGCTTTGAGGTAATGATACCGATCTGCTTGCCGAGGGCATTGATCAGTGGGCCGCCCGAGTTGCCGCCGCTTACAGCGGCACTGGTCTGTACCAGCCACGGCAGGAAGGCTCCCCCGGTTGCTGCTGAACGATTCAGTCCACTGATGATGCCCGTGGAGACCGAGTGGTTAAGGCCAACGGGATTGCCGATTACCAGGACCGGTTCACCGAGCATGAGGTCGTCACTGCGGCCAATCGGAAGTATTGGAAGTTCTTTCCCGGCATCCACCTTGATGAGTGCCATGTCCTCCGATGACATCCCGGCGATTACCTTGAAAGGAAGGGGGGGCATTCCTGGAAAAATAACGTTACCGTTGACGATGCCGCTCACCACGTGGTTGTTGGTGATCAGGTATCCGGAGGGGTGAATCACCGATGCGCTGCCGACCCCGACATTAAAGACCCCGGGTGTGCCGGATTGCATGAAAGTCTGGATGGATGCCACCGCCGGCATGCAGCGCTCGATGAGTTGAACGGTGGGTGTGTATCGCTCCAGGGGCCTATCGGACTTGTCAGCTGTTGCCTCCTCGGCCATGGCGGCAGGGGCACAGGTGATGAGAAGTAAAGCGATGCGGTCGATGAATGCGGGCTTATAAAGCATGTCTTTGGCTTTCCATTGTCTCCACTTTAGTTATCCTTTGCAATGCCCTGTCTCCGGATTATTTCATTGTTGAGCTTTTTTTCGGCTTTATCTGCGGGATGGGCGGATTCCCCGGTCCTGCCAAAGCCCACACAAGTGGATAACCCTGCGATGATTCCCTTTATCAAGCCTGATCCAGCGGCTCTGCCCGGCATCGTGGTGGATGATACCGAGGCCGAGTTGGTTGGGAAGTGGAAGCACTCCGTGCATACACCACCATTCGTGGGTGCCAGCTATATTCATGACATGAAGGAGGCCAAGGGAAAAAAATCAGCGACATTTGTGCCCGATCTTCCCAAGGCAGGGCGTTATGAGGTGCGCATGGCGCACAATTCCAATGTCAGGCGGGCCGACGCGGTACCCGTGACCATACGTCACGCGGATGGAGAGAGTATAGTGAAGGTTGATGAGGGGAAAACGGCACCGATCGGAAAGCTGTTTCGTTCATTGGGAATTTTTCGCTTTAAAAAGGGGAGGTCGAGTTCGGTGACCATCGAAACTGCCGGAACCGAGGGTAAGTATGTCATTGTCGATGCGATCCAGTTCCTACCTGTTGAGGGCGAGAAAAAGTAGGCGCAATTTATTTCTCTGGATGAGTCAGTCCTGTTTCCGCCTTGCGGTAGAAATAAACCGCACTGAGGAGAAAGAGCACGGTGCCGACACTGGCCATGCCATAGGTGAATATCCGCAAAAATTCATAGTAGTCGAGGTTGGGATGCCCAAGGTCCTTGTAGATCTGGATACCGACGGAACCTGTATAGCCAATCGCATCACATAGGTAGATGGCAAACACTGCTGTTCCCGCCGCCTTGGTCGATGCCATGACCCTCTCGAAGAGGACTGCCCCAAAGGGAACATAGGCCAGGTAGGCGCCGAAACCGATGAGGATCATCCACCACATGCCGCTTATCTTGTCCATGTCCTTGAGCACGGTCGCAACCCCCATAAGGAGCATTCCGGAAATCATCACGGCAAACACAGCGAGCAGGCCGCGGCGATGGTTTTTAGCCAGGTTGAGCAGGGCCATTACCGTCATGATACCGAAAGCAATTGGGTAGTCGGCCTTGGAGAAGAGCGTAGGCTCGCTGGTATAGCCCATGGCATCGAAGACCTCTGGCATGTAGTTGTCCCTGAAATCCCGGTATGCGGTCAAAAAGAAATACAGTGTCAGCAGCAGGATCATCCCGATCAGGAATTGCCGGACGAATCCCGCCCTCTCCCTGCCATCCATAATGGTGCGTTTATTACGGCTTTTAATGTCCTCTTCACTGGGAGGGGGAAGTTGATTAAGGAGGAAGACGGACAGGAAAAACGGGATCAGGAACATGCCCCCCACGGCTGCAGGCATCCAGAATTGTGTTACTCCGCTCTGCATGGTCCAGCTGCCGACTGTCTTGACCGAACTGCTTCCCAGGATGTATGAGCAGCTTAATCCTGCAAAGAGCAACTCGGCGGTCTTGCGCCCCTCCAGGTAGCGCGACACCAGCCCCCAGACCATTCCTAGGGGAATGCCATTGATGAATATGGCAGCCACCTTCAGGTTCTCAGGAAGCACGGCGAAACCCAGCAGGGCAAGCTGCGCAATGATTATCATGGCAACCAGGGCTCTTGCCTGGTATGCCCGCCCGATTTCGGAGCAGAACTTGCAGCCAAGATACTTTGATATCGTGTAGCCGATGATCTGGCTGATCACGAATGCGGTCTTGAGGTTGATTTCCGTGTCCAGGAACTTGAGCCCTTCAAATGTTGCCGCCCCGAACGGCTTGCGGAAGGCATACATGCAGAAGTAGGTGCAGAAGGCCGCTGCTATGCAGTATGCCACGAAGAGTGGTGGACGTGTCTGTGCTAACCAGCGTTTGATCATGTATGTATCAGCTTAGGTTTTAGGTGACGCATGTTCATGCCGGGGTTGTTCTTTACTGTGACTGATCCAGGAGACCCATTTCGTTTGCCACCTCGCGAATTGCAGTCAGCAATGCCTCGGTGTTCTCCGGGAACAGGTGACCGATGTGGCCAATCCTGAAACAGTCAACCTTGGTGACCTTGCCGGGGTAGATGACGAAACCCTTCGAGTTCAGGCGATCGTAAAAGTTCTCGAAATTAAAGTCTGCAGCGGGATAGAGGAATGAGGTGATGATGTGGCCCTGAAGGTCCTGCGCAACGTATGCCTTGAAGCCCATTGCTCGCATCCCGGCCAGGCATCGCTGATGGTTGGCACGGTAGCGTTGTGCGCGCGCCGTGACTCCGCCCTCCTGATCGAGTTCCTCCAGTGCGCGGGCAAAGGCGAGTAATGTGTGGGTTGGCGGTGTAAAGCGGAACTGTCCGTTGCCTTCCAGGGCCTGCCACTGGGCAAGAAGGTCGAGGCTGATTGTTCGTGAATATCCTGCTGTTGCTTCAAGGGATGCACGCCGGCAGAGAGCAAAACCGAAACCCGGGACACCCTGGACACACTTGTTTGCACTTGAGACAAGAAAATCGGCCTTACAGCCGGCAAGGTCAAATTCCACGCCCCCGAAGGCACTCATGGAATCGACAAAATACGTGCATTCAGCCCTCTTGGCTGCCGCGCCAATTTCTGCAATTGGATTCATGATTCCGGAAGTTGTTTCGCAGTGAACTGTGGCCACGTGCGTGAAGCCTCCTTTCCTCAGGGTATTATTGATTGCACCAAGACTTGGCAACTCGTTCTCCGCACAGCGGATTGCCTCGGCGTCAATACCGTGCCGCTCAATGATATCCAGAATGCGTTCACCATAGGCGCCATTGATGACAACCAGCCACCTGCCGCCAGGCGGGGTAATGGACGAGATCACCGATTCGATGGCAAAGGTGCCGCTGCCCTGGATGGGTATCGCCTCCCAGCCCTCTGCCTTTGAGGTGCCAGCCAGGTTTAACAACCCGTTCCTGATATCCTCGATGACCCGGATAAACTGATGGTCGCGTGAGCCCAGGTCGCGCAGCATTGCCTGCTTGACCGTGGCACTCGTTGTCAACGGTCCCGGCGTGAACAGAGGTTTATCTCCTTCTACCACGGTAGTGAAAATGTCTTGACGTTGGTCATGTATTTAATTGCCTCAATGACACCCTCCTTGATGCCCAGTCCCGAATCCTTAACGCCGCCGAATGGGGAGGACTCGATTCGATAACCGGGAATCGTATTGATGTTTACCGTGCCGGTCCGGATACGCTTGACGGCAGTCAATGCTGCCTGCATGTCCCGTGTCACGATGCCCGAGGAGAGGCCGAATGCGGTGCCGTTGGCCAACTCAATGGCATCATCAAGGTCTTCGACCGGCAGGATAGGGGCAAGTGGCCCGAAGGATTCCTCGACCACCATTTGTGCATCACGGGGTACATCGGCGATTACAGTGGGCTCCATTGATGCACCATTGCGCGCGCCCCCTGCCAGAACACTTGCACCCTGTGCCACGGCATCGATGACACGTTGCTCCAGTAAAGTGGCTGCTGCTTCATCAATGACCGTGCCCACGCGCGTGGCTTCATCAGCCGGATCACCACAGGGGTATTCCCTGATTTTTTTGACCAGGGCCCCGGTAAATTCCTCAAGTGCCGGTCGATGAATGAGGAGCCTCTTGACCGCGGTACACCGCTGTCCGGAATTACGGAAACACCCCTCGGCGGCAAGCTCGACAGCAAGGTCGAGGTCTGCGTCAGCCATTACAATTAGCGGAGAATTCCCCCCGAGTTCCAGGCAAAGCTTCTTGTATCCGGCTTTTTGCGCAATGGTTTTACCAATGGCCACACTGCCAGTAAAGCTCACCAGTTCGACGCGCTCATCGCCGATAAGGGGAGTCACGACCTTATCAAGGGGGCCGATGATGACACTGAGCATTTCCACGGGTAAGCCTGCTTCATAAAGCAGCTTGGTGAAGCTAATGGCGGTAAGCGGTGTTTTTTCCGAGGGCTTGAGGATCATCGGTGTCCCGGCGGCGATGGCCGGCGAGAGCTTATGCGCCACCTGGTTGAGAGGATGGTTGAAAGGAGTGATGGCGGCAGCGAGTTGCAGGGGTTCACGCAGGGTGAAGATCTTGCGTGCCTTTCCCTGGGGCGACACGTCACACGAGAAGACCTGGCCATCATCACGGAGTGCTTCCATTGCCGCAAACTGCAGCACGTCCATTGTGCGTCCCACCTCATAGCGGGTCTCACGCATACAGAGTCCTGATTCACTGCGGATAAGGTGGGCGAATTCTTCGCTGCGTTTCGAGAGAATCTCACGTGCGTTCATCAGCACCTCGTGCCGCTGCCAGCGGGTCATGTCCACCTGCTGGGTGGCAGAGAGAGCCTGCTCAAGGCCGGCGCTATCGACCATTCGTACTCGTCCCGCCAACTTGCCGCTGTAGGGGTTGAATACTTCAAGTATCTCACTACCCGTTGCCTCGCCGGCCACATAGCACGGCAGCTCCATTAATTCGTCCTGATCAGCAGTATTCATGAGTCAATCCCGTTACAAACATAATCAAAGACATCAAAATTTCGCGGGTCGGCAGAAGCCTTTTCCGTGTATTCGTTATTCAGGGTGGCGGAGAATATAAAAGGAACGATTGTCTCGAACCTTCCGCCGTGCGAGCGCAGCGGACGGTCAAGTTGGGAGAGGTCATGGTGTTCCGGGCTTCTGCCAAGCACGGTGTCGGCAGCGCTCATCACGACGAGGTCACCAATACGGTCTGCCGGAAGTTCAAGGTTTTCAGCAGCCTTCTTTTTATTCAATACTTCGGTGATCCCGTCAATATCCTTGATCCACCCGGCAATCTCATCGGCCTGCCCGGGGTCCGCCAGGTGTATCGTGACATAAGAGCCGAGCGCCCCGTGATGCGCCACATAGGGATCGGTGATCGGGCAGATCACCTTGTTGCCGTTACCAAATTTCCTGCACAGTACATCTTCCAGGTAGATGACCCGTGGTGTACCATCTTCCCGGCATTTGGCATTCATGCCATGGTCAGCAGTGATTCCCAGCCGGCAGCCCAGGTCGATTAAGCGGCCAAGTTCCAGGTCAATCGCTGCGTAGAACTGCAGGGCACCCTCTTCATGCGGCGCGAATTTATGCTGGATGTAATCAGTGAGTGAGAGGTAGAGGAAATCAGCCTGTCGTGCTTCCACAAGAGCTGCCCCGGCACGCAGCACGTAGACACTTGCTTCGCCGCTGTAGATGGGCGGTGTTTCGCCGGCTAGTGCCTCGACACCGGAAATTCCATGTGTTGCTTCACCTGCTTCGGCTGCCTTTTCTGAGGAAAAAGCCATACCGGTGACCCCCTCATCCAACAAGCCGGGCGAAAGCAGGTCGCGCAATTTTTCCTTTGCGGTCACCATGGCTACCTTGCGGCCAGCCTTAGCGGCTGCAGCCAGGATGGTTTCACAGCGCAGGAAATCCGAACTGTTCATCATGACTTCCCTGCCCGTATCGGGATCCAGAAAGAAATTACCGCTCATTCCGGTCACTGCAGGAGTGGCACCGGTGACAATGGCAGCATTGTTGACGTTGGTAAATGAAGGCAGGGCTCCGCGTGCGGTTCCCCTCCATCCTCCCTCAAGCATATCTGCCATTCTCGGCATTCTTCCCCTTGCCAGTGCCTCGTCGAGGTATGCCTCCTCACAGCCATCCACGCATACCACCACAACCGGCCCTGCCGGCAACCGGTAACTTCTTCCGTTTACAGTAACCTCATCCATATCAATTCATTTATCCTGACTACCGTTTCCCGGATTCGCAATGAGCATTTGACCAATAATATTGCTATATTCCAGATAATCGGAACCAGGAGAAGGGATTCCGCGGCAAGTTGCCGCCAAGTGTAAAGGCATCTTGCTTCCTGGTAGGGATTTATCCACAATGACAAATATGGTCAAGGAACTGCTGCGTGGTATACCTCTTCACCGGAATTTGATTTTCTTCCTGTTACTTGCCTCATCCATGGTCACCAGTCTTAATGCGGAGCCGTTTTCCTTTACCCTCCGTGAGAGAGGACAGCATGCCGCCACGTGGCGACAGGTGGAATGGGAGACGGAAAAAACCGCCGTCATCGTCTGTGACATGTGGGATTCCCACCACTCAGTTACTGCAGTGCGGCGTGTGAACGAGTTTGCTCCCCGTCTCAATGAGGTGCTGCAAACGGCACGTTCCCGTGGTGCTACAATTATTCATTCTCCAAGTGACTGCATGCCCGCCTATGCAGCACACCCGGCGCGACAGAGTGCGCTGAAGGTGCCGGCGGCCGGCGAATCTCCTGAAGGCATGGCAACCTGGTGTCATCGCATTCCCTCCGAGGAGCGCGCGTCCTATCCGGTCGACCAATCTGACGGGGGTGAGGATGAGGATCAGTGGGAGAATGCGCAGTGGGCGGCACAACTTGAGAAGGAGGGCAGAAAACCGGGTACACCGTGGCTCAGGCAGACAAGCCAGCTGGAGATCAATGACGACGACTATATTGCAGCAGAGGGGGATGTTGTCTGGAATATCCTTAAAGCGCAGGGGATAAGGCACGTCGTGCTTTGCGGGGTTCACACCAACATGTGTGTGCTTGGTAGGCCGTTCGGCCTGCGCCAGATGGTGCGTGCAGGAATGGATACGGTACTTTTGCGCGATTGCACCGATGTCATGTATAACCCGCAGCGCTGGCCCTATGTCAGCCACTTCACGGGCCTTGACCTGGTTATCAGGCACATTGAGTCACACGTGTGTCCAACGATCAGCAGTGAGCAGGTCGTGGGCGGTAGCCCTTTCCGCTTTACGCATGATCATCGACCACATCTGGTGGTGCTTGCCGATCCGGGGAACCTACCTGTGGTGCAGGCCTTTGCCCGTCGGTTTCTTGACCCGGAGTTTTGCGTTAATTTTGCGGTTACCGGTCCGGAAGGCGGTAAAGAGCCTGAAGGATTGGGGCATATTGCGCATGCTGATGCACTTTTGATCTTTGCCTCCAGGGAGAAATTGTCGAAAAAAATCAGGACTGCCGTCCTTGAGCACGTGGCGGCAGCAAAACCGGTGGTTGGTGCCGGAGATTCTCCATGGCCCAGGGTTTTTGGTGCGAGTGCCGGTGCGCGGCTCAAGAATGCCGTGGACGTAAATGTAAAGCCCGACCGGGAAAAAGCGCATCACCCGGTTGCTGCCCATCTTCCTGCAGCCGGGTGGAGGTCACTGGCATACCATGAGCTGGTGTCACTTTTTCCGGGGACCCAAGTAATCGTTGGTGGACAGAGAAAAAAAGAGAAAGCCCGTGAACCGGTGGCATGGACATTTACGCGGAGTGATGGCGGGCGTTCATTTTGTTCGGTATTGGGCAATGCTGCAGATTTTTCCACATCGGCCTTTCAGCGCTTGCTGTTTAATGCCGTTTACTGGGCGGTTGGACGGGATGTTCCTTCCGGGTTGCCGGCGGATCCGGACGTGCGGCGTGAAGCGGAGGGTTGGCATCCACCGGGGGGTAAGGTTGTGGCCGGGGCTTTCCGGGATCTGCGCACGCTGCTGCGCGTTCCCACCGGGCTGGCCAAGGGAGATCATTCCCTTTCGTGGCAATCGCAGGCGAAGGCTTCCGTTTATCTTAACGGCAAGAAACTGAGTCCAAGGGCGGCTGGAGAATGGAAGGTGCCCGATAAAATCCTTAAGCCGGGGGACCTGAACCTGTTGGTGGTGCGTGTCTCTGCCGATCGAGTGGGTTCAGGCAAGGATTTCCCTTCACTTGTCCTTGGCAATATTTCATTTCCCTTACCTGAGAAACATTGGCAGCAGCGTTATTCCAGCGATCCGGAAGCCGAGGTTGCATTTCCTATTCCCCCGCAGTTCGGTGCTCCCACCGACCTTATCCAGGGTTGGCCGCTGCCGAAGTGATTGTATATCCTTTATTTTAGTCGATTAATGAACCTAATGCCTGCCCTCATATGTCCCAAGAAAGCCCGGGAGTGGCTTCTTGCCTTGGTTTTTCTAGCGTGTCCTTTGACCGGGTTGGCCGGCCAGAATGCCGCACCTTCCTCGCACCTTGTCTTTGATGACAACTTTGATGGACACATCATCATTAATGAAGTTCGTGTGCCGAAGGAGGGGGAAGCCAAATACACCTATTACGAAACCCTTGGATGGCGGGGACGTGCTGCCGGGTATGCCGGGCTGCAGGCGCACCCGAGGGGCCATAACTATATTTTCTCTATTTGGGATCACAAGAGTCATGCAGCTCCGATCAGGGCTGTTTACCGTGGGGCGGGCACGATCACGGAGAAATTCGGGGGGGAAGGAACCGGACTGAAGTCGTGGAATTTTGAACTGGGGTGGGAAACAGACACCTGGTATACACTCGCTTTACGTTACTGGCCTCTTGCAGGCCATAGTTTTTATGGCTACTGGGTGCGCAGCGGAAAGACAGGGGAGTGGACCCACCTTGTGACCATGGATGTGGCGGCAAAAGGGGCATTTTTCCAGGGAGGGACTGATGCATTCATTGAGGATTGGCTTGAGACCGGTGTGAAGCCGCGCACGGTTCATTACCGTGGGGGATGGAAACGCAAAGTCGATGGTGGCTGGCACCCTTTTGCCAGTGGCAGATACTCGGTAAATTTCTGGGACCTGGAAAAGGGCAAGCGATCCTTTAATTTCAGGACAAACTGGAACGGTGGCGTATCCCGGGACCAGGAGGGGGCGTTTTACTTCATGAGCGCAGGTGGCCGAAATACCGTTCCCGCGACCAAAAATCCTTCCCGGCATGAAATTAAGCGCACTGAAGATAAGCCCGGGTATGTCCCCATAAAGCTTCGTTCCGCGGGGTGGTCAGTGGCAAGAGGTGGTAAGTTGAGGATCTATTGGGAGAATGATCCTGCCACGCTTCCACAGTTCAGTTTCACGGTCACTTTATCCGATAAACGTTCTAAGCGGGGAGATTCCCTGGTACAGATGACGAAGGTTGAGCCACATGCCCGGGAAGTGGAAATTCCCCTTCCGGCCGGAATGGATTTAAAGAGGGTCGCTGTCCGGTTGCAATGCCGTGATATTCTGGACAATCAATCCGGGATCCTCTCCGTATATCCTGCAAAGTAGGTTGCTCCTGCCGAGCGGGTTGACTTGCCCTGCCTAGCTTTTAGTAAGCTTGCGGATTTTGAGATTTCGATACCAACAGGGATCCTTGTGGTCGGTGAGCAGAATATGGCCGCGGACCTTCTTGCCGAATCCCGGATACTTCCTGAATTTTGTCTTGGTGACACGATTCATGATCGCGGCGCTGCCACATTGATAGGCGAGCACCTTCCTGCCATTGAGCCAGTGTTCGCAATGATCGCCGCGCACGATGATCCTTGAGTGGTTCCATTCCCCCATGGGCCTGTTAGGCTTGTCTTCAGCAGGCTTGACCAGCAGGTAGAAGGAGGCGTTGGAGGAATAGGGATCCTTGACGATGACATCATCGATCATCTGGTATTCGTGGCCAATGGCGGCACCGCGCTCGGTAGTGATAAAGTATTTCACACCGTTGTTGCCCCGTTTGTGCAGTTTCCATTCCCAGGAAAACTCGAAATCCCCATAGACGCCGGTGGTCATGATGTTTCCTGCGCGCACGCCGGCAGGCTTATGCAGGCTGCCGTTCTCAATCCGCCATCCGGTAATCTTCTCCGTTGCTGAACCATAGCGCCTCCAACCTTCAATGTTCATGCCGTCAAAGAGCAGCTTCCAGCCTTCTGACTTTTCCTTTTCGCTCAGGGCATTAACGGGAGCTTTTCCGGACCGGTCCTGCTGCGCGTCAGGATTGCCGACACAGGGTAAAATTCCTGCTGTTAAGAGGAGCCAAAAATACTGACGGCATGATGGCAGCACCTGTAGCATCACTTTATTTCTCATGCCGGTTAACATCGGCCGGTCACGCAGCCCCTTCATGGTTGCGCCTTGTGAGCCCGGGGCAATAGCTAATCTGCCCTAACCCGGAGGGAGTATACCTAAGTTGTGGCATCAAAGCGTGCCGCGACGGCATCCCAGTCGACTACGTTCCACCAGGCGGTGATATAGTCGGGGCGAAGGTTCTGGTAATTGAGGTAATAGGCGTGTTCCCATACATCGCAGCCAAGGAGGGGGGTATTGCCCTCCATGACCGGGCTGTCCTGGTTTGGCGTTGAGCTGACCTCAAGCGCACCGTTGGCGATGCTAAGCCATGCCCAGCCACTGCCGAAACGGGTCATGCCGGCCTTGGTGAATTCCTCCTTAAAGGTGTCAAGGCTGCCAAAGGTTGAGTCAATGGCATCGCCAAGGGCGCCGCCGGGCGCTCCTCCCTTGCCCGGTCCCATGCTGGTCCAGAACAGTGAGTGGTTGGCGTGTCCGCCGCCGTTGTTACGCACCGCACCGCGGATTTCTCCGGGCACCGCGTCGAGGTCGGCGATGAGTTCGTCAATGGACTTGGCCTCGAGGTCGGCGTTGCCGGCGATGGCGTTATTCAGGTTGGTGACGTAAGCGTTGTGGTGCTTACCGTGGTGGATCTCCATCGTGCGTGCATCAATATGGGGTTCGAGCGCATCGTGGGCGTAGGGGAGTTCGGGAAGTTGGTGAGCCATAATTTCTGTTTGTTCTTCAGGATTGATACCAGCAAGGAGAGTGCATAAACCGCCAAGGGTCAAGCCTGCAAACAGGGAGCTTTATTTCCCGGTATCCGGTTCAATGAAGGCGAGAGCCTTGTCATAGCTGCCACCACTCAAGAAATGCTCAAGCTTGGGGGGGATCCTGCCCTTGAGGCAGCCATGCTCGTGCTGGATTGCCTCAAAGGCGGCCTTGAGTGCTTCCAGGTGGGCCTGTGGGTCCCGGTCA
>Ga0315316_10001724_pt1 | contig 15572 bp, 10 predicted proteins | sample M160m3416metaG_FD_203702 | JGI IMG/M metagenome (GOLD analysis project Ga0315316, IMG submission 203702) | Ammonia-oxidizing marine archaeal communities from Monterey Bay, California, United States - M1 60m 3416 | ecosystem: Environmental > Aquatic > Marine > Intertidal zone | place: USA...
TTGATCACAATCGGCCTGTGTGCCGTTTACATCCCCCGCTCAACTGAATACGGCGAGGCTTTGTTTCTGCCACTATTTTGCATCGGTGTCATACTGGGATTCGGCGTTATCTACGGTGCGTGGCATCGCACTCGAGTGGAATGGCTTCAAATTCTGTCGGAGGGAATTGTCCCTTACCTGCTTTCCATCGCGGGGGCATTTGTATTGATTGCGGCGATTGCGACGCCCATGCTGACTGATCCCATGTCCTTCATCGAGGCCATACCCCAGGTCAATCTGGTGGGTGATGGCACGGTTCGCCGTGTTGTTGAGATTCCGGGGAACAGCGTTGATACCGAAGTTGATTTAGCTCCGTTCGTTGCGGCAAATATCGACTACAACTTACGATCCGCTGCCGAATTGACCATCGAGAGCGATCGAACCATCTTCATTGCGGATGCCGCAGACGCTGCCAACTTCTTCAGACCGCCAACACGGGTCAATGCTGACGAAAAAATCGAGTTCCGATCAGAGAACCGCGAAAGCCCTCCAGTGCCCGGCGACCCAACCCTGCTGCATATCCAAAACCGCGAGTTGGACAAAGCGACCGTCGCGTTCACGTTCAAGTACGTGCCGCTGGTGCCCCAAGCATCATCCATCGTGCTGCTTGCAATTCTCTTTTTCCTGACAACCACAGCCATCATGGTGTTCAGACAAGCTGCGCCGCGAGTTTGGGCTCTCGCTTTGTCGACTGCCAAGAATGAGATGGCGCAACCGCTGTACCTGCTGCTGCTCACCATCGGTCTGGTCGGCGTGTTGCTGTTTGCCATCTACCCCTTCAACACACTCGGCGACGACATCCGTCTGTTGAAGGATAGTGGTGTGACCTTGATCATGATCCTTTGCATGGTGCAAGCCGTCTGGAGTGCCGGCACAAGCGTCAGTGATGAGATCGAAGGCCGAACGGCCCTGACCGTACTCAGCAAACCTGTGAGCCGGCGTTCATTCATCCTCGGTAAGTACGCCGGTATCATGCTCTCGGTATTGGTACTGTTCCTGATCATCGCCTCAGTCCTGCTAGTCGTGATCAGCTACAAGCCGATCTACGATGCCAGAGAGACCAGTCGCGGCGACACAACTTGGCAGGAAAGCCACGAAGAAGTCATCACAACCGTTCCTGTATTGGGGCTTTACTTCATGGAAACGATGGCGATTGGAGCGGTTGCTGTTGCCTTGGCCACAAGGCTTCCTTTGTTGGCCAATTTCATCACCTGTTTCGTAATTTATGTGATCGGAAACCTGACCTCTCCGCTGGTGGCATCGACGGAGGGTAATAATGAGCTGGTGGGGTTTGTAGGCAAGCTGATAGCGGTGGTGGTGCCGAACTTGAACATTTTCAATGTTCAATCGGCGGTAGATGCAGGAAATCAGATTCCGGTGCTCTACTTGGCGGGTGCCTTTAATTACCTTGTGTGTTTCACCATCGCAGTGTGGATGCTCGCGATGTTATTATTCGATGACCGAGACTTGGCTTGATTCGCAGGACTGAGACCACGAACAGAAACGAGCTTGCGGCACTACTCGTTCCTGAACGCTAGTCACATTTCTGTCTGCTCCACGCCGATCTCTCATAGGAGCTGACAAGATTGAGTCGATTCAACACTCTCGCGAGACTGCGACGTGAGCCTGAGGCTCGCGGTTACCAGCTCTCCTATCTGTGGTCCAGCTTGGCAGGTTTGCTAGTCCCGACCTTAGTGATTTTGGTCGGCGTGATCGCAATGCTGCTCGACTCCCGGGGCCTCAAGGAACCGGCAGTTATGCTGGGAACCCATCTGACGATTCCTTTGAGCGAAGACTTCATTTCACAGAACCCGCTCATGCAGCTGACGCAACTGGTTGGTTTCACGCTGCTAGCCGCAACGATTTTCGCAGGTTGTGTATGGCTGCAGCGACGAAACGCCGACGCCCGGTCCAATCAGATTGTGAAGTCATTGCATGGACGCATCCTCAAGCAAAGTTTGCGACGTGCCGAGGTAGAGGGTGCCGCTGCCCAACATGTTCGTGCCGATGACATTATCGGCAATCAACTGCCCCGTATTCAAACCGGGCTATCTCAATGGTATCAAGCGGTTCCCCGTAGCTTGCTAACTCTTCTCGGCTGCGTCTTTTTGGCATTGCTGCTCAACATTTGGCTGGCAGTATTGGCTGTGATCAGCGGTGTACTCGTCCGTCGTTTTTTCCGCAAGCTGCACGAACAGAAAGATGCTGAGTTCACACACTGGGAAGTGCCGCGTTCGAGACAGCGAATGGCTTCCTTGGTAGGCCAAGCTCCCCTGTTAGCACGTCTCCAATCACAAGGAATCGCAGACCAGGCGTACCAGCAAGAACTCGATTCCATGTTTCGAAAAATTGACGTGCAGCACAGTCGTCAGGCACGCATTTGGCCCTTGGTATTCCTGGCAGTATCGACCGCCATTGCAGTGATGATTCTCGGGCTGGGTGTGAATCTGTTAGGAAGCAACAGCGGTCTCAATGTGCCCGCTGCGTTGGTTCTTGGCCTGGCTCTGGCCGGGGCCGCTTCCGCCGCGGGACAACTACAGAGTCTGGGCAGCCAATTGACGACAAGCGGAGAGTCTAGCGATGCAATTTATCGCTACCTCAAACGGAGCGATGAAGTGGCCCCCAGCGAGCAGCGAGTCGGCTTGGCCGGACTGCGTGACAATGTCGAAATACGTGATGTCACCCTAAGCGACTCCAACGGGGAACGAATCCTCAGCCATCTCAGCTTGGAACTCTACCCAGAACAATTGATCGCGTTGCTGGGAACCGAGCAAGTATCGACGCGTGCTTTGACCGAGTTACTGATGGGTTTTGGTCTGCCGAGTGAGGGCCGTGTTTCGATCGACGGTATCCCTCTTCGTGACATTCACCCGCAAGCCCTGGCAAGAAATGTGATGTGGATCGAACCGGATGGACCGATCTGGGATGGAACCATTCTTGAAAATCTGTCGGGTGGTACTGACAGCGGCATCAGCAGCAGTGATGTCTTCGATGCCCTTCGCGAAGTGAATGTTTACGAAAGGATTCAACGATTGCCTGAGGGCCTCAACACAATCGTCAGCGCGAACGACTCGATGCTAGGCGTTGAAACCACTTATGGCATCGCGGTCGCACGAGCTCTGCTGCACAAACCGCCAATCCTACTTGCTCTGGAACCACCACCACCGGCGGAACACATGGCAGAAGATCCCTGCTTGAACGCCTTCAAAAAACTGGTGCGCCAGGGCACTCTCGTCGTGCTCTTGCCTCGCCGCTTGCCATCATTGCGGTCCGCGGACCGCGTGATTTTGCTCAACGGAGCACGGCTGGCTGGGGAAGGTAACCATGGCGAACTGCTAGCGACAAGCGACCTTTATCGCCACCTTAACTACCTGTTATTCAATCCCTACCGACACCAGAAACGCTCCACTGAGGCAGCAAACGAAGTACGCTAGCGAACTTGACAGCGGTCGGTGACGAGACATCAGTCTCGATTCGATTCATATACTGGGGTCTGCCACTGCCATCTGTTAGGCATCACTCTTCGTGAAAAGGGGCAGCAGCAGACGCTCGGCTCAGCCAACACAGTCCTGAATCTACAGAACTGCACATGCAGGCGATTCGCTTCAAACGTTAGCAGGACGCCCGGACGGCGGACGACCGCCAGCAGCAGGTGGACGCTGCGGTGTGTAGAGGCAGCAATCCTCCGGACACACATCGTGCCATGCTCCTAGTTCACCGACGGCGGCTCGATCTTCCTTGCCATGGACTCGTTCCTGCACGAGATCGCTGATCATTTCCACAAAGCCGGTTGCGATTCCAGCGGTTCCAGTCCGGTGCATTCGAATCCCTCGTTCTTCACAGACCTGAGCGGCTTCCTCATCCAGATCGAACATGACCTCCATGTGATCACTGATGAATCCAATCGGAACGATGATGATACTGTCAAGTTTCTGTTCATCATCGCGGGCTTTGATTGCGTCACAGATATCAGGCTCAAGCCACGGTTGCTGCGGTGGCCCACTGCGGCTTTGGTAAACAAGATCCCATTGGTTGACACCACAAGAGTCGGCAACTAAGCGGCATGTTTCCTTGAGCTGTTTTTCATAGTCGCAGTTTCCGGACATCGACAATGGAATGCTGTGAGCAGTGAACATGACCACCGATTGCTCAGCGGTGTTGCCCAACTTTTCGATGGACTCTCTGAGGTTGGCTGTCATCACCTCGATAAATTTAGGATGGTTGAACCCCATACGAACCTTTTCGATCAGCGGGGCGTCTGGCCCAACTTCTTCTCGTGCCGCGACAATATTTTCGCGATACTGGCGACATCCGCTGTAGCAACTGTACATGCTGGTGAAGAAGGCGATCGCTCGTTTCCGCCCGTCATCTCTCATCTGCCGGATGGTATCTGGAAGCAGCGGATCCCAATTACGGTTTCCCCAATAGATCGGAAGATCAACTCCAACGCGTTCGAACTCGGATTCGATGACTCGAAGAAGCTCACGATTCTGCTGGTTGATAGGACTGATACCGCCAAATTTCTTATAGTGCTCGGCGACCTCCAGCATCCTTTCCCGCGGAACGCGTTTACCGCGCAGGACGTTCTCAAGGAAAGGCATCACTTCCTTCTGACCCTCCGGACCACCGAAGGAGACGAGAAGAAAGCAATCATAGGGCGGCAATTCGGATGTCATAGCTGTTTTGGGTTGCAGGTTTGCATGGATCTGAATCAATTACAGTTGCATTATTGCCACCCATCAAGACCTGCCGCGAGACAGGTATCATATGGCTGGGGGGGCGTCGTGCTCGCTGGCTGTCGCTCAGTCTACCGGTGACACGGCATGACTGCTGCCGGTGTTCATCAACCCGCATGTGATTTACTGAGTCTGAACCTCTTTTGCATGCACATTGCGACCCAAAATCCTCCGGACTTGGCTCCTGGAGCCAGACAATTCTCAAAATAACATGCTGAACCCTGCAGACCGAAAAAAGCTTCGTCCCATGAATCAATGCACTGTCGTATGATCGACTCGGACATTCCCCCGCCAATCGTCCAAGCCGTCGTGAATCGGTGTGGAATCAGCTCCATCAGAAAACTCGCTTCGGGTCTCAGTGGTGGCACTGTCGCTCACTGCCGAGCAACCGAAGGCCGCGAGTATGCACTGAAGCGTTGGCCCGATTCATTTTCACGCAATCGAATCGAATCGATCCACCGTGTCATCCGCCACGCTTGGGAGGAAGGCTGTGAAATCGTCTCGCTTCCGGTGATTTTTCCACCGCTCACCCAAGGACTGCCAGCAGATTCGCCTGGCACCGTTCTCTCAACCAACGGGGAACAGTGGGAACTTTCGCATTGGCGTCCAGGTAAGCCACTGACCACCACTGCTGATCTGAACACCATCCGTCGGGGTGCCGAGGCCATCTCGCAATTCCATGGTTGCACCAAATCGCTGGGATCATTGCATCAACCACCTCCCATCATCGAGGAACGGTTGAGGACCCTCGCCTCAAGAAGACAGCATTTTCCGATCCCAATCCAAGCGATCAACGCGGCTGCTCTGCCAACGGACGTCACTGCTGCCCTGAGAGATGCCGCGAATCTATTGCATTGGAAATGGGATGAAGCCAGTGCCCAAATCCACCGATCATTAACAGAACACTCGGGTTGCAACCTTGCCACCCAACACGTTTTGCGCGATGTCCATGCTGAGCACCTTCTGTTCTCAGCGGGCAAGCCGACCGGATTGATTGATTTTGATGCCGTCCGCATCGACACACCCGCCTCCGACCTGGCTCGCTGGGCAGGTAGTTTCCTGCCGGGCCAGCACTCAGCCGCGGACATCTGGGAGGCGGTTTTTGCGGGTTATCGCGGAAATACTGAACCAACTGACCACGTCGCTGAGATCCCCACCCTCAAACTGGCGTCAGATCTCTGCTTTGCGGGCACTTGGCTCAGTCTGGCGAATTGGCTGGTGTGGTTGCTGATCGAACGACGGGATTTCGACGCCCCACCCGGGATACTGGCAGAGCGAATTTACAACCTGATCCGAGTCGCTACGCCTCGCAGCTGACCGCTGACTGAATATTGACCCGGAAATCCCGCGGGGCGTAGAATACCTGCGAGACGATTACCACTGTGAAAATGAGCGAAAACGAATGAATTCTTCCATGCGACGCTGGATTCCAAGCTCCCCGCGCTGGCTGCCCATGCTGGCTCTGCTGGGATGCTGCTGGATCGCTCCTGCTCAAGCTCAGGACAGCTTTGGCGGAGGAGCTGATTTATTCCCCGATTTTTCGCTGGGTGGGTTTGGTGCTGAGACAGCAGAACCGGTCGAATGGCGAGCCACCTACACGATCGATGACCTTGGCAAAGGTAAGTTGGACGTGACTGCAACCTTGGGCAGTGGTTGGCATATCTACTCCATGACACAGCCAGCGGGTGGTCCAACCCCGACCACCTTGACAGTGAAGTCGCCTGCCGAGGTCAAGCTGACGGGAAAATTCACCCCAGACCGCAAGCCGCACAGCAGTGTTTCGTCTGTCTACAAGGGCCTGACCGTTGAAGAGTTTGAATCCAACGTGACATGGTCGGTAGCGATTCAGGCGCCTGCGGGATTTGATGGAAAAATCACGGTCCAAGTCAATGGACTGGTCTGTAAAGAAGCATGCTTGCCCGTTGGTGAAACGCTCGAAGCCATCGCAGTCAGCAACTCTGGTGCTGATACCGAACCAAGCCAACTGACGTCGGACGTGAACCCCGAATCAGCACTGTTCCGCGAAGTCGCGAAACCATTCCGTGATGGCGACTATGCCGTGGAATGGACCGCTTTTGTTTTCCCAGCAACCGTCAAGGCAGGGCAGTGGGGCGAGCTGATTTTCACAGCGACGCCAGATGCTACCTATCACGTTTATGAAACAGCTGTCGATGATGCAGATCTTTCTACCAATTTTGTAATCACAGCAAAGTCTGGCTTGCAGATTGGAAAACCAGTTACAAACGTTCCAGTGACGCAAAAGAAAGGCGTGCTGCCCTATGGCTACTTCAAAGGGAAGGTGACCTGGCGCATCCCATTCATGGTTCCGACCACGACAAAGCCCGGCAACAAAACGATCGAAGGGATGATCGCTTATCAAGCCTGTACTGACGGCAGTTGTCTTCAGCCACAAGCACTCAAATTCAAAGCCCCGTTGAACGTCGCTGACTCGACCATCGAAAGCCCCGCAGCAGTCATGCTGACCTCAGGCAAATCCAACGATGCCAAGGATGCGGCTGCGGAAACAAAGTGGGTCGACCCGATCACAAAACCTGCTGGTGCGGCCGAACCGTCAGCAGCAGACGACATTTCATCTACGGGCGGCGGTACTGACAACAACGCAACCCCACCGCTCGGACCTGACGGAAAAACGGAAACCAATGAAAAACCTCGTGTAGCCGACACAAACATTGCAGCGGCGAACGACGCGCAGGCTGATTCAAGCACTGCCTTCCCCATGATTCTATTGTTTGCGTTTATTGGTGGATTGATTCTGAATGTGATGCCATGCGTGCTCCCGGTCGTGGGCCTCAAAATCATGGGTTTTGTCAGTCAGGCCGGAGAAGATCGCAAACGAATCCTGACACTCAACGTGGCTTACGTGGCAGGCATCATGGCGGTCTTCGCTCTTCTAGCGATCGTTGCAGCCGTGACAAAATTTGGCTGGGGTGAACAGTTCACTTACTTCCCCGTCCGACTCGGTTTGACACTCACTCTGTTTGCTCTTGCACTGAGTTATCTGGACGTGTGGGAAATCCCAGTTCCTGGTATGGCTGCGGGCAAAGCCTCACAGGATCTACAAAATCGCGAGGGTTTTTTCGGTGCGTTCTCAAAAGGTGTCTTTGCCACCATCATGGCCACCCCATGCAGTGGTCCACTGCTCGGATTCATCCTCGGACTGACGTTGAACCTCGCCCCCGCCCAGACAATCGCCATCTTCTTGACCGTAGGAATGGGCATGTCAGCTCCGTACCTGCTGATCGGATTTCGACCAAAGTTGATCGCATGGTTACCCAAACCAGGTGACTGGATGGTCACGCTCAAGCAACTGATGGCGTTTCTGTTTCTGGGTACAGTTGCTTTCTTCTTCTCACAATTTAGCGACACCCAAAAAGTACCTGTCTTCGTTTCGCTGATCGCTGTCTGGTTTGGATGCTGGATCATCGGAAAAGTCCCTAACTACGCGGACTTGAAGAAACGCATTTCGGCATGGGTTGGTGGCATCGCCGCCGCGACTGCGATCAGCCTGGGAGCGTTTCATTTCCTTGAACAGGTCAAAGAACTCGACTGGAAGGACTACAACGAAGCTCAACTGCAACAACTGCAAAGCGAAGGCAAGACGGTGATGGTCGACTTTGGTGCAAAGTGGTGCGTCAACTGCATTGTCAATTACGAGGTCGCGTTGAATACTGCCAAGACCCGAAAAGTAATGGACGAACTGGGAGCGGTCGCCATGTACGCTGACTGGACCGATCCTGACGAGAAGATCAAGCAGAAGCTCAGCGAACTGGATTCCCGGTCGATTCCCCTACTGGTGATTTACCCAGGAGACCAGAGCAAGGCCCCTATCATCATGCGTGACCTTGTAACTCAACAGGCCGTGGTCGATGCGCTGCGACAGGCCGGTGCAAGCGTCAGCAGTTCTTCCCTGTCGTTTTCGGCTCGTGACCAAAACGTCGCCACGATCGCTACACAGTGATTCGGAACTCTACACGGATCCTGCGAAGATGACTCTGCTTGATGCTGATGATACGATCGTCGCGATTGCCTCGCCGACATCACCTGCACCCCGTGGTGTTGTCCGAATGTCCGGCGGTGAAACCGTGGCCATCCTCGAACAGATGGGCGTCCAGTGTGAGGGAATCAAAAGACCCCAGCGACTCTCCACCCATGTTGATCTCGGAAGCCCTCTTGGAAAGCTTGCCGTTGATGTGATGGTGTGGCCCACCCACCGCAGTTACACCGGACAACCCTCAGCAGAACTGCACACCTATGGTTCACTGCCACTGCTACAGGGATTAGTTGACAAAGCTGGTCGCTGTGGTGCACGACCAGCCCGCCCTGGTGAATACACCATGCGTGCCTTTTTGGCCGGTCGACTCGACCTGACGCAAGCCGAAGCGGTATTGGGCGTCATCGAAGCAGAACAACGTGGCACACTCGATCACGCACTCAGACAACTCAGCGGTAATCTGTCTCAACCTCTGGAACGAATGCGAAGCACGCTGCTGGACCTGCTTGCTGATGTCGAAGCCGGGCTCGACTTTGTCGATGAAGACATCTCATTTATCAGTGATCAGGATCTTGTGGATCGCCTGTCTGCCATTGCCGTTGAGCTTGAGCAAACTCTTCGCCTGATGCAGAACCGCGGTGGTGGTTCTGCTCGCATCACCGTAGCACTATGTGGCCCTCCCAATGCAGGCAAGAGTTGCTTGATCAACCGTCTGGCCGATCAACAGGTGGCGATTGTGGCTCCGGTAGCTGGTACAACACGTGACACAGTGACGGTTGATATCGAGTTCGAGGGCAATCACCTGACCCTGATCGACACTGCAGGTATCGAGGAGGCAGAAACAGAAGTCTCACTGCGGTCCCAAGCTCAATCACGACGCTCAACCAGTGAATCTCGTGTACGACTGTGGTGCGTCGATTCAAGCAGTGATGACTTCGCTGCCAACGCGATTGAATTAGAAGAATTGGCAAATCGCACGCGAAACCCGAAGACCATTGATCTCTGGGTCGCCACCAAAATGGACGCGGTCATGGACTCGACCCTGAACTCCGGCCCCAACCTGCCTGAGATCAACCCGCCTTGGATTCAGTGCAGTGCATTGAATGGTGATGGGATCGATCGTCTAAAGAAGTCAATCTGCGAGAATCTAAAGCAGCATGATGCTGAAGAGATAGGTTCGGTCGTTGGCACGGCGGCCCGCTGCAGCCAATCTCTGCACCAGGCAATCGCTGCGATTCAACAGGCAATTCAATTAACCACTCATCAGGAAGGGCACGAGTTCGTGTCTGCTGAATTGCGTACCGTCGCCCAATGTCTTGGCGAAGTGACAGGGACTGTTTACACCGACGACATCCTTGATCGCGTTTTTGGCCGTTTCTGCATCGGCAAGTGAGAAGGCTTGACTTTCATGCCTCGATCCAAAGCGTCAAAGCCACGCATCAGGAACGTTCTGACAACACAGCACGCCAGTCCCTTAGGCCCACTTTGGTCACACTGGACAACCAAGGGCCTGCACCAACTAAGTTGGCAAACACCAGCGAGCGACCAAGCCCAACAGGACGCATCGGCCCTCCAAAAGCAGGTCGGCATGCTTGACACACGGCTGCAGGATTACTTCGAAGGCAAAAACGTCTCTTGGCATGACATTGTGCTCGATCCCACGGGCTGGACACCCTTCACACAACGAGTGTATGCACACTGCCTTGAGATCCCATTTGGCAACACAATTACCTACAAAGAACTTGCCGGACTGGCTGGCAATGAAAGAGCAAGTCGTGCCGTGGGAGCGGCCATGTCACGCAATCGGATCCTGCTAATCATTCCATGCCATCGCGTCGTTTCCACCTCAGGCAACCTGCAAGGATACAGTGCCAAAGGCGGCATCAGCACGAAACATCTTCTGCTGGAACTGGAGCGTCAGGGACAGTGGCCCCACAATCTTTTTGACAAAGAATGAAACAGATGATCGTGGCCACCCAACCGATAAAACACGTGAGCAGTGCCCAAGGCAACCACCAAGGTTGATAGTAGAATTCCACCCACCATTGACCGCTTGGCAAGATCACTCCCTGAGTGATTCCGTCAACGCCATGCACCTCCACTGTCCGCCATGATCTGCGGTCAAACTTAAAAAAAACTGCTTCCGGTTCAACTGATCTAAAACGTGCGTGCCAATTGCCATCCTGAATGATGGGTCGCGTGATCAACAACGGAGTTTCAGCTTGCACCTGATAGACTGTTGAATCAGGTTCTTGCTGCAATCGCTTCGCCTTCCAAAAGGCTTTTGAATCAATCCAGGGCTTGCCGGTCTGCCAGTCATCATCAATCACAGTGGCCTTGGAATCCCCCACCAACTGAACCACAGGAGTTTGGCGTTTCGGATCAGGCTGACCATTTTCATCGAGCAAAAAACCTGCCTGCTGAAATCGATCAGTCAAGATAGCAGGCGTTAAACGTTTGGAAGAAAACTCCCAAGTCTGATATGCATTCAAACCACTCCTGTGTCCTTCAAAGCGGGAGGACAGATCGACCAAATCCAGTTTCCTGCCTTTCACATTGACCACATCAACGTGATCAGAGGCATGTACGAAACCTTCCATCGCCAACCAGATCCGCAACGAACGCCACAACCGAACTTGCTCACCCACTTCCAATTCAGCAGTCAATTGATTGATCGCTTGCCAGAACACAGCCATGTTCCGACTGCGAATGGAAACCATGTTGTTCAGCATGTGAACCCGAGCGGTAAGATGCCAACGACCGAACCATGCCACTCGACTGCTGGCTTCAACTTCCAAAAGACGGTCATCACTGCTGCCTTGGGTCCACACCGCAGGCCAACCAGAACCTGTCTTGGTTCGCATCCAGCGATTTCCTTCGGTTCGTGCTGGTCGCCCCAAAGCCAGAACCGCTTCGCTGACCTCGGCGGTGGACACCTGATGCACCATGCCGTGGCCACTGATTCCGAGATCCAGACAAACCACCGCGATCGCCGCCATTGCCCAGCGACTGCGATTATCCTTGGATCGCCCCAGAAACCTTAAGATCAATGAAATGGCCAGCAGAATAATCATGGAATGAAAAAGAGACGTTGTTAATTGCGACAACCCTGCAAGCACATTGATTGGCCCCCACCACGAATCGCTGGTGCCTTGAACGAGACGCAAGTCCTCAAAAAACATCCATCGGTAAATCTGAATTCCGATCGCGGTGCCCATCGTTCCAACCGCAAGCCATAAGGCTGATGCCGAAACGCGGGATGCAAAAACTGCATGTCGCTCCTCAGACAGACGATCGAACATTTGCGCTGTCACCATGGTCACGGCCAAGGCGAAGAACGGCAACCACTTGGTTGGATAACGAAACGAATCATAACCCGGCAGAAATTGGTACAGAAACCAGTAAGGTCCACCGATGGCACTATCGTAATTCAGCAGACGGCCTGTTCCTGACTGGACCAACCACGCCAAGCCAAAATGCCCAAGCGTTAACAAAAACGAAATCCAACACAGTGCCAACCATGGTCCACAAAAGCGTTCATGGCGAAACCGCAATCGAATCCACAAGGCAAGGAATGCCACCACGCCCATGTAAATCGAAGGTGTCCATGCACGCCCATCCCCTGCCCACAAACGACTGAATCGCTGGTTGATCGGTATAAAAGATCCAAACGCATTGGGCGTTACCATTTCAGCGAGATGCCAAGGCGGCAAAGAATATTGGAATGCCTGAGAACGCATCCCATTGACCTGGGGCGGATCCATCCACGATTCACTCATCACCGGTTGCAGTCGTTCACTCTGCTGGCTCCAACTGATGGATGCCACCAGTTGAGGTGCCGACAGGATGGCGGCGAGCATGGGGACACCAACCAACGCAACCCCATCGATTCGATCTGCCGACCGCTTGGCGAGACGCACTAGCCCAACAACAGAAACCACAAGCATCACATGCAATGCTGACTGCGGATCACCACCCAGAATCATCATTGCCATCGCTAAACCGGCAACAGTGATTCGAAATCGCCGGTTTCCTACCTGAGGAAGCAGCATGGCTCCTAAAGCAATCGGCAACCAAGCGGCCCCCACTAAAAAAGGCGGGTTGGTGTACAGGAACAGAACCGACCCAGACAGCGGGTACAACAACGACGCGATCGTGGCACCGAACGGTCGGCAACCGGCCCAACGAGCCAGTAATCCTGCCGCCATGGATGCGATCATCAAATGCACCGCCACGTACCAAGCCATGGCTGGCTCGGTCGAGATCGGCAGAGAAAACATCAGGTAACGCAGCGGATACAGCACCGCTGATGTCGTTTCCCCAATCAGAGGCATCCCGGTCTGATCCAGGGGATTCCAAAGTGGCAGCCACGCTTCACTACAACGTTCGGCGACATAGTCGTACAGCGGCGTGTAAAAAAATGCCACATCACGGAAAGCAAGGCAATCAAAACCGAGCAAGGAAGGCGACAGGAGCGCCAAAATCAAAACGGGCGCGAAAAGAACGCTCGTTTTCGAATACGACATGGTCAACAGATCAAGGAGGTGCGGTGATGATTCCGGCTTTGGACTGACTACGTAGTGTATCAGCGCGATTCATCAAATCTTCTGCCGGCTCTAGTTCTTTCGGTGCGAGCTGCACGTCTATGATACGCTCATCGCGTAGTTCACCGGGCCACAATGTTTCTGAGAAAAAATCAATTCCTGGCCACTCGTACCAAGGTGGTTTGATCTTCCGGCGAATCACTTCGGTGCGATACCCGTCTTTTTCAATCCGGAATTCGCGTGTGCCATAATGCACAAAACTAGTGGCAGCAGGGCTAGTTCCGATCACTTGATTGTCAATCGAAACGGTTGCTCCCGGAGGACTGGTTCGAACCGTCATCCGCCGCCGGACACACCCAGTGCATGCGACAGCCAGGACACATGCAACCCAAAACAGGTTTTTGCACGGCCAATGGCGGTAGCAGGACGGAATGGTATCAGCAGTCAAAAGCAGCCTCAATCGAAAAATGACTCATGGAGCCTGTCTGTAACACGTGCCTGCCATTAATCGCTAGACCGTTTTGGCTTGAACGGAAATTTCATGCCAAGTGAGACGAACAGTGACTGTTTCACGACTGTTATCATGTGAAACAGGGGATTGCTTCCGCGGCAAAGTCCATCCTCCCGCCACTGCACCGATAACGAAAAGAGAAAACAATGCTGAAAAAGCCAATCCCCGCCTTCGATCTAATCTCTGCACACCCGCTTGCTGCCCTCGCTTTGGCTTTTATCTTGTCACCAGCATCCCGCGTTTTATCAGACGCACCGGTTCTCTCAGAAGCATCCGCTCTTCCAGTCGCACACCTCGAAGTTTCGTTGAAGCTACAACGTCCGGCACCGAGTGATCCCGACAAATTCAGCGTGGTCAGCCGCGATGAAAAATGGACTCCCACCGAAACTGCAATCATCGTGTGCGATGTCTGGGACTATCACCACAGTCCGAATGCGGTTGCACGCCTTCAGCAGTTGCTGCCACGTCTTGATGCTGTTCTGAAATCTGCCCGGGGCAAAGGCGTAACGATCATCCACGCACCGAGTGACTGCATGGACGCCTATCAGGACCATCCCGCTCGACGTCGCGCAATTGCTGCCCCGCACGCAAAGAATCAACCAACCGACATTCGTTCATGGTGCTCCGCGATCCCAGCAGAAGAAAAGGCCGCCTATCCAATTGATCAATCAGACGGTGGTGAAGACGACGACAGATCGGTGCATGCCGCATGGGCAAAAAAGCTAACTGAAATGGGGCGCAACCCCAACATGCCTTGGCAACGGCAGAACGCTGGAATCACCATCGATTCACAAAAAGACTATATCAGTGACCGGGGTGACGAGGTCTGGAATATCCTTGCCCAGCGAAAAATCAAAAATGTAGTGCTGACTGGTGTTCACACCAACATGTGCGTCCTGGGACGACCGTTTGGCCTGCGACAAATGGCAAGGAATGGAAAAAATGTCGTGTTGATGCGAGACATGACTGACACCATGTACAACCCCGCTCGCTGGCCCTACGTCAGTCATTTCGAAGGAACGCGGCGAGTCATCTCACATGTCGAACGTTTCGTGTGTCCCACCATGACCAGCGACCAGTGGATTGGCGGAACACCATTTCGATTCGAGGGTGACAGCACACCAGACACAGACAGCAAACCGGGTACACACAGCACATCGACCAGAGACCGGGAACCCAGAACAGATCACTGGCAATTGGTGGAACTCAAAGATGCCACGGCCTCCGATTCTGCCAGGCAGAACGCTCACACTCCTCCAGAAAAATCACGTTTCTTTCGCTGTGTCGTGCGAATACCCGACAGATGGTTCGGTACAAACAAGAACCCCATGGAATCAACCATCGGTATCCGCATCCACCATCAGAAGGATGCCCGCGTTTGGCTCAATGGCGTTGAACAAAAGAACAGCACCAGCCAACCCCACAGTCAGTTGCACCTCGTTCCTCGCAGCGCGGTAACGATTGACGATGCAAATCTACTGGTCATTCAGACCAAGGGTAACCGGATGTTGGACGCTCCCCAGATCGAGAATAGGCTTGACACATTCCCGCTTGCGGGCTCTTGGCAAATGAACTCAGGCACCGCGTCGAACCTGACACAGATGCCGTTACCAGCCAAGTTTGGCGGCTCCAGCAATATCGTCTTTAATGCACCTGACCCTCTTTGGACTCCGCGTGTGTTAACCAGGCCCCACGATTTCACGAACGGCATCGAAGGTCCCGCCTGTGAC
>Ga0315316_10001726_pt1 | contig 15558 bp, 24 predicted proteins | sample M160m3416metaG_FD_203702 | JGI IMG/M metagenome (GOLD analysis project Ga0315316, IMG submission 203702) | Ammonia-oxidizing marine archaeal communities from Monterey Bay, California, United States - M1 60m 3416 | ecosystem: Environmental > Aquatic > Marine > Intertidal zone | place: USA...
ACCAAAGCAAGAAAAAAAACACGACAAGGACTAGGTGGTGGTACAAAGTATAGCACCCGAGTCAGTTCTAAACGATTTAAGAAAAAATACAGAGGGCAAGGTAAATAATTAATATTCTGATATGAGTGGTATATCAATAAATTTAGACTATGAGGGTTCAGTAAATGCTAAAATTGGCGATTTTTTCTATATAGATGACATAGATAATGATACGATAACAACAGAATTATTACAGTTTCAAAATGTTAGATTAAGTAATGATCCTAAAAGTTGTGAGTATGAGGATTTCGAACTACCTAATACAGAGAGTGTGAAACATTTGTTATTTAAAATAGATTCTATTATTAAATATAACCATAAGTCTTTAAAATTTCGTGAGGCTTGGTCCCATATCTTACATCCTCAACAATCTACTATGTATCATAGTCACAAAGGACCAATGGATGGTTTATCATTTGTTTACTATGTCGCATATCCTGAATATTCGGGTGATTTAGTATTTGATTTTGAAATTTTAGGTAAGAGAGTTTACATTGATAATACCCCCCAAGTAGGTGGTTTAATTTTATTTCCGACATGGGTCCCACATTACACGACAAGAAATGTTAGTGATGGGGCGAGGATTTCAATTAGTGGAAATTATTTTCCAATTTTGTTTTAACAGAGTAACATAGAGGGCAAGAAAATGAGTAAATTCATGAAAGCAATCGAGACATTAAAAAAATGGATTGGTGTTGATAAAAGAAGTGGTGATGAAAGAAGAGAAAAAAAACCACGAAAGCGTAAAAACGAAAAAAGAAAATATGCAAGGAGGAAAAAATGAGTTGGAATGACATATCAATGGCAATTTACTTCAACTTTATACCAATTGCTATAATTGGATTTGGTTGTTGGATTTTTATTGAATTTGTAAAAAAAGAGAGTAAGAGGCTGAATGCTGAAAAGTGATGTTTTAGACAAGGGTTTTATTGAGGTTGTAGATTCACTTGGTAATGACTTAACAGTAGTTAACTCTGCTCGTGTATCATTTGGTAAACGAAAAACAAAATGGGACAAGGGTGATGAACGACTTGTTCGTTATTTAGCTAAATATAAACACTACTCTCCATTCAGACATTTACAAGTTCAGTTCCATATCAAAGCACCAGAGTTCGTAATGAGACAATGGTACAAACATGTGGTTGGTATTGAAACAACATCAAATTCATCAACCAAAGACCATGCTTGGAATGAGATAAGTGGTAGATATGTAGAGGTAGAAGATTACTACATACCAGAAGTATTTAGAGCACAATCAGATGATAACAAACAAGCAAGTGAAGGTGAGGTTGAACTACAAGAAGAGTGTTTACGAAATTGGAAAGATTCAATAGAACACGCCAAAATATTCTATGATGGTATGTTACGGAGGGGTGTTGCAAAAGAACAGGCGAGAGCTATACTTCCATTGAGTCAATACACAGAGGTTTATTGGACATCATCGTTTCAAGCTATTATGAACTTCATAGAGTTACGAAATGAGAAAACATCACAATGGGAAATACAAGAGTATGCTAGAGTATTGTTAGATTTGATGTCCGAGACATTCCCAAAAATAACAGAAATATGGGCTGAAGCTCATAATTGGAAATGAAAATAATACTTGACAAATTGCTAAATTCTTTGTAAATTATAGAAATTAATTAGGATAATCTATGACATACCGAGAATATAAACCAACTTGGTTACAACAAGAAATCTTCGTGGATACATATGGTAGAGATTATAATCTATCTGATGTACCAATGACTATGATGACACGAGAAGATGCCTACAACAAACGAAGATTAACCGAAGAACAAATAGACGAGATTTACGAGAAGTGGATTTCAGAACAAGAGGAGAATGAATAATGCCGAAGAAGAGGGGTAAAGGTCAATTCGACCACTACAAGAAATGGACTACTGATGAGGGTTACACATTTCTAGCTAAAGATGCTAAAGATGCGGAGTCGTATCTTAAACATATGGAGCACGCTGAATTGGGTAAATTAAGAGAAGTGGTAGATAGTGAGTAATTATTATTATGAAAAAAGTGGATTGTTAGATTCACATATTAACATAACTTATCACGAAGTCTTTCAGATGAACAATGTGGATTTATTAAAATGGATTGATTCGGTACGGGAGTATATTGTAAAAGAGTGGGATGAAAAAGGTATACCACCGACCATTGGCGCGAACAGAGATGAGATCATTGATTCATTCAGAAAACTACGAGATTACAAAGTAAGAGATTTCATTGAAAAGGATGACGATGGAAATGAAAATGTAATCAAGAATTTTAATAAGTTTGCTACAGGCGTTAATCAGTTCTTTCCGACTATGATGAAAACCAAAATTGGAATGGGTAAGGAAAGTGTATCCATTTATGACAGATTTGCTGGTGATGATAATTTGGAATTATTTCGTAAAGCTATGGGAAGGGGCGTTAGACGCGACTCAATGTACGCATTTAGTAAATCCATATCTTATGATAGGAAAGAAAATAAAAAGGGTGGGCTACCTTATTGGAATGGAGAGAGTCCTGAAGAATGGTTACAGTATTTTAAAGACAATCCATTAAAATTTAAGAATCATAGTATATGGATATCAAAGTCCCATCAGACAAAGTATTTCAAAGAGTATGTTCATATCAGAGCTGAAGATATAAAGAAACTATACAAAGATGGTTTGATTACAGAACATATGCTATCAAACCTTTGGTGCCCTACTTTAAAAAGAATAGTCAATGTTGATGAATTAACAGATACGGTCAGAACTAAGAGTGGTAATGAAAAAGATAATGTTTATATGATTCGATATTATAATGTAAACAAGAAGTTATTCCCTACTATATTTCAGACATTTAGGTTGGCATTATCCACACAACCAGTAGTGAACTTTCCACCACTTACGGCAAGACTTTTGTATGAGAAATACACCGACCACATCGAACAAGATGAGCCATTTAATATTTACGATCCGAGTGCGGGTTGGGGTGGTAGGATATTAGGTGCGATGTCATCCATGAAAAGAATACACTACATTGGTACTGATCCCAATACAGATAATTTTATACCAGAACTTAACAAAACAAGATATGAATATGTAGCAGATTTCTTTAATGAACATGGTTTGGAGACAAATCCTTTTTGGGAAGAACCAAAGAATACATATCATGTTTTCCAAGAGGGTTCAGAACATATTGGTGAGCATCCAGACTTTCAACAATATAAAGGTAAATTAGATTTTGTCTTTACATCACCACCTTATTTTGATAGAGAACAATATAGTGCTGATGAAGCACAATCATTTAGGTCATATCCAATGTATAGTGATTGGAGAGATAACTTCTTAAAACCGACATTAACAAATGCTTTCAATAGTTTGAAATCAGATAGATATTTGTTGTGGAATATTGCCGACATTAAAATCGGTAAAGATACTTTTCATCCATTGGAACAAGATTCCATTGATATTGTTGAATCACTTGGTGGTGAGTATCAAGGAAAATTAAAAATGTTGATGTCATCGATGATTGGCATTGACCAAAGTGAAGTAAAAAATAGTGTGAAGATAGGCGGCAGCGTAATGAAGTATGAACCTATCTTTATTTTTTACAAAAAGAATTAGTGGGTTTTATCATATTGATAATACTTATTAATACAACGAAGGTCTTATACTGTATAGTATGAGACATTACTCAATAACGATAATTCATTTGACGACTAATGTCTGTACGAATTAAATGCTAAATGAATAATAAACATAGGAGTAACTTATGTTACAAGTAACCCCAATTGTCGATACGACAATGAACCAACTATCGTTTCAAACATGGTTGGAACTGAAACCACAAATACAGATTGACAGAGACTTTTTACAAAGAGTCTTAGAACATTGGTCTGATAATCAAGTCAAAACTTACTTAAATGGAGTATTTCGAGGTCACAAAAATATCGATGCTTTTGTTATAGTTTCTATTGATGAGATACTTAGAGTTTTAAATTCGGAATTATCAAGAATAACTCGGAGTAAAGAGTTAGAGGATGATAAATCTGAAGTACAGAACTTTATAGATCGTATGGAAAACTACAAGTCTAATGATAAAGAGTGGATGTTGATAAACGGACAGCATAGAGATGACGGTTTAGAAAGGTGGTGGGAAGGTAGTATACCCTGCCCATCCGATTTTTCTAAAAATATATCTATTTTGCAAGAGGATGGAACTCCCTTATCATCTAATGATATTGATGGAAAATTATTTCCAAAACTTTCATCAGAGATACAAGAAGCTTTTTTCCGATCCGAGCATCCAGTTGTGACAGTTATGGAATTCGATGACATGGAAGATTTGGCTGACATAGTTAGATTTCATAATACTGGTAATGATTGGAATGAAAATGAGTGGAGAGCAATATCACCGAGTTACATAATGCAAAAGTTTTCTGAGATGAATAGATATCCAGATTTTAAAAAGATTTTTGCAACCGTGTCAAACAGAGATGATAGGTATCATCTAGCTAGAAAAGGTGTTTGTTGCTTCTTAACTCATCAGTATTATGCTTGGCACAATAGAAGTAAATCAAATTGGACTGAAATTCCAGGTTGGAAAGACTCTAAGTTTGATGAAATGGCAAAAATTTCATCTGATATTTGGAGCCCTAAGTCTGTTGATTCTTTCTTGGCATTTGCTAAAAAAGTAGCAAAAGAATATGTTAGTTTGGTTGATACTGTATTTAAAAAAGCTAAAGGCAAAGGTAGTGTGAAAGTAGGTGTGACTAATTCTATAGCTACTTTTCGTAACTATTTTCATTTTAGGATGATACTAGATACGCCACATCATTCTATGCTTTCTGAAGTCTATAAGGTCAAGAATGGTAGGGAGTTTGCTGCTACTTGGCTGATATCAGAAAGTATCAGGCAATCTACTTATGAAAATCTTTCCGATGAGGGTAAAAGACTCTATGATGAATACAAGGCTGGTAAAGATCCACTCGGGAAAGGTAAGTTCACAGATAAGGTTATAAAATACCTTAAAGATAGCTATCATAAGACTGGTATAGCTTATACTGCCGACTTGAAAACTGCTTATAATGGAGAACAATTGCAAAGAGTTATGAAAGCTCAATTAGATGATTTTGTTTTTGGTTATGATGGTTTATATGCCAAGGGCTATGTCAAGAAGCAAGGTGCAAAAGCCAATGCTACTGTTGCTCGAGAAGTTTATTCGGATACAGTTAGGTCAGTTCCAACGATGACAATTGATGATTTTGCTAATTTGGTAGATTCGAAGAAGAACCATATTGGACATCAAATCGCTAGACAAAATGCTGGTGATTACGATGTTGGCAACTTAAAAATAGAAGATGCCGAGTACAATCTCTCAAACAAGGAGAATAGATCAGAGTAGGTTTTTCGACTATAAATTAGATGAGATTAATTTTGATTCTGATTTACCAAAACCTATAGTAAAAGAATATAATGGTATAAAGGTTGTTCGTGATGACCTACTTGATGGTGGTACTAAACGAAGAGCCTTTACCATTTATGTAAAGTCAAAGCCAGAGGTGGATGAGTTTGTCTATGCTTCACCGAGACAAGGATATGCTCAATTATCTTTGGCTTATGCTTGTAGAGACTTGGGTAGGAAATGTACTGTTACTGTACCCAAAGGTGAAAGGTATTGGTTAACTAATAAGGCAGAAGAATTGGGTTGTAATATAATAGAAGTACCAATGGGGTTTTTAACTAATATACAGGCGAAGGCTAAGAACTATTGTTTAGAACATGGAGCACATTTGATTCCATTTGGTGGTGATCATCCAATTATAGTTGAGGCTATGAAAAGAACTGCTTTAAGTCTTGATGTAAAACCAACAGAGGTTTGGACAGTATTAAGTAGTGGTGTTCTGAGTCGTGGTTTACAAGGTGCTTGGCCAGATGCAAAAGTGTATGGCGTTAAGATAGGACACAACACGACACCATTAGAACAAGGTAGGGCTGTGCCTTTCCGTTCTAAATATAAATTTCAACAAGAATGTAAAGAAGATGAAAGACCACCATTTCCAAGTTCGTTAACTTACGATAGTAAGGCTTGGTCTTTCATAAAACAACACGCCAGTGAAGGTGCCTTATTTTGGAATGTGGGTAGATGAACGATTTTTTTGAATACGATAAAACTATTTGTTTTCTTAGATTAAGGTCATCGGAAAGATATCTAAGACCATTAGAAACTATAGCGGATTGTATGTTTCATGTGTGTCAATCATTTGTACATAGGAATCCACAACATGACTACAGATTTGTTAATTGTTCATTTACGCCGTCTAAACCAACGAAGAAGATACAGGATATAATTGATTCAGATTATATAGTGATTCCTACGGAACAAGAGTTTACTTTTCACATCAAATTTAGAGCTTTGGGTTTTGTAAAAAGACGAACCGATGAGTTTTTGGAAGAGATACGAAAGGTTGTCAAAGGTAAGAAGATTATTTTACTCCAATGGGATAGGGCAGATAGTGTTGAGTTGTATAAAACAAAAGTATTTCCAGATAATGATGTTGATATTGTTTCCATCGATGAAAATGATTATATCGGTGGTTTACATGCTCTGAGGTATCATTTTTTGAAAGACAATTTGAAAATTAGATGTGACAAGGATTTAGATTTTTCATATTGGGGTACATCAAAAAAGAAAAAAGTCGGAGAAGATGAAAGTGGTGAGATAAGTGGTGATGTCAGACACGAAGTGTTCAAGGAAATACATAAGTCAGATTTGAGTAGTTGTTTCATAGGAACTTTTGATGGGTTTGCGAGAGATGTGAAGTTCAGTAAAGATATGAGGAAGGTAGCGCCATATATTGCTAGAAGTAAAACTACTTTATGCTTAAATTGGCCAGGTTACGATGAACATTTAACTGCTAGGTATAATGAGGCTATGGCTTATGATGTGATACCCTTGGTTTGGAAAAATTATGATTGTAATAATAGGTTAGTGGCTATTGATTGGCAACGATGCTATTCCTTTGAAGATATTCAAAAAAAGTGCTTGGAATTAAGAGATGAAAGTGTTAGATTAGAGAAATTATCTATTGTTAAAGATAAACATAAAAAATCTATCCGTAATATAAAATATTATGAAGAAGAGTTTGATAAATTTTTAAATGAGGCTATAAAATGATAAACACCATTTACATTCCAACTTTTAAAAGAGTTAATGATCAAGTGGCATTGAATTTTTTACCAGACAAGTATAAGCAAATGGTTACTTTGGTTGTCCAAGAACAAGAGATAGAAGAACATACTGAACTTTATGGTCATATGGTTGCTAGAATAATGGAAGTCGGTAATGACATAGGAATTGCTAAAACAAGAGAGTTAATTTGTCGAGATGCTGGCAAACAGAGATTTTATATGTTAGATGACGACATAACTTTTTATCGCAGGAATAGAAAGTATTATGGGGATTTTAATAAAAAATCAAATATGGATAGGTCAAAGAGGTTATCTACAGAAGATGACCTTGATGAGATGTTCGAGTTATTTGACAAATGGTTAGATGAGCCTGATTTAATCAATGTTGGCCATAGGAGACAGTTCTATCCGCCAAGTAGAAACAGTTATAGCGATTTGACTATAGTACATAGTGCGGGCGTGGTTGACGGGGAAAAATTATCTACTTTCATAGATGATGTTAAATGGACATTAGTGGAATTTTGCGAAGATGTGAATTTTAATTTTGAATATATGACAAGGGGATATAGAAATAGAGTTAGTGATGAATTTCCTGTAAATATGCCACATTATCAAGAAGGTGGGGTAAATGTATTAAGAGATGCTGAAAATTTTAAATATAATCACGATAAATTGATGAATGAATATTCTGATTATATGAAACGAAAAGATAAGTCTGTTGTCCGAGAGAATATAGGTGAGATAACTGAATATAGATATAATTGGAAAAAGGCTTATAAAGAACAGATAAAAAATAAAACAGAAGATGGAGTTAAGATATGAAACAACAACATAAAAAACAAGTAGAGCCAATTGCTTGGGGTAAGAAAATTGAAGGTGGGCGATTGGTTGTAGACTGCCCATTTGGTAATCATGAACATTTACATGGAGTTTCTGAAGGTGGAAGAGTTCCACATTGTGGTGGTGGAAGTCACTATGTCATAAAACACAAACCTGGATTATCATTGTGAAAGAGCTAACACCAGAACAAATAGAAAATAATTGGCACGACTTAATTGATTTAATCAATACCACCTTTGAAGGTGAAAGATTAGACAAATTAATTAAAATGTATGACTACTTTGAAGAACGAATGTGTTTAGCACCCGCGAGTGGTAAAGAACATTTTCATAACTGTCACGCGGGTGGTTATGTAGAACATGTATTGCATGTTGTAGAATTATCAAAACAGATTGCTGGGTTGTGGAAACAAAATGGCGCGACAATTAACTTCACTATGGAAGAATTGGTGTTTGCTGCTCTACACCACGACTTAGGTAAGGTTGGTGATTTGGCTGAAGATTACTATACACCAAATGATTCAGACTGGCATAGAAAGAATCAAGGTTTAGTATACAAACATAATGGTAATTTACAGTTCATGACCGTAACTGACAGAGCATTGTTTCTATTACAACACTTTGGTATTAATATGACAGAGAATGAGTATCTTGGATTAAAACTAACTGATGGTTTATATGAAGAATCCAACAAGAGTTATTACATAGGATATAGTCCTGAACGAGCATTACGAACTAATATAGCTTACATACTACATCAGGCTGATATGATGGCGACTCATATTGAATATGATGAGTGGAAACGCGGTGACCACGATATCAAGGTGGAGAAAGAAGTTGAGGTAAAGAAGAAAACAGAACAATCAGCAGCTGCGAATCAAGCATTCAAAGACCTATTTGGAGAGTAATGTACTTAGAATATTTTAACAGGTTCCTATACCAAAAACCATATCTTCACATCGATGAAAAAGAATGGACTTACATAAAAGAGACATTCGATAAAGATGATGTAAAAGAATCTCTGGCATCTGTGGCGATGACTTATCCAATGCCGACAATGGAGATGACCGAGGACGATTGTCGTAAAGACTTCAACAAGTTGAAAGGAACTTGGGTTCATGACATTTTAAGAGAAGGTGAGTGGTTTGCTAGAAGTGAAGAGGGTTATGATTATCCTTTAGATTACAGAGGTTCACAATGGTACTTCGCGAGAAATAACATAGGTAATAAAGCCAGTAATTATTTCCAACAAGAAAACAGATGGTCGGTTGAATCAAGTTCCTATCCAGGACCCAAAAGGACTTGGGAAACATTTGATTTTATGAAGAGTTTGATGGGTGCTGCTTATTCATTGAAATTAACCAAGATAGATAGGTCTATATTAAGGACTATGATTGGACTTCGTAAATACATTTGTTCTCAGTTCAAACCAAATGTGGCAAAAGCTATGTATGATTATTTCAATGTAAAAAATGTGTTGGATTTTTCAATGGGTTGGGGTGATAGGTTGGCTGGATTCTATGCCAGTATGAATACCGAATTGTATGTTGGTGTAGATCCTCGTAAAGAGAATCATCCTATTTACGAAAGACAAGCTAGATATTACGATAATCATTTGACATTCTTTGAAAATGAAAAGAAGACTAAGTTTCATTGTGATGCCGCTGAGGATTTCAACTTTGAGGGTTATCATGACACCTTTGATATTATATTTACATCACCACCTTATTTCAATATAGAAAGATATGGTGAAGATGATAATCAAAGTTGGGTTAGATACAAAGACATAGATAGTTGGAACTATCAGTTTCTACAGAAGTCTCTTGATAATATGTTACCAACATTAAAATCTGGTGGTAAGTTATGTGTCAATATATCAGATGTAAATGCAAAAACCAAAGGTGGTGCACAATACTTGAAGATATGTGATCCGATGAATGAGTTTCTTGATGAATACAGAGATATGGAATATGTAGGTTGTATTGGAATGGAAATGGCAAAACGACCAAACTCTGGTGGGGCTGGAACTGCTAAAGATAACAATCAGTTCAAAGAGAAAACCTTAGAGATGGTAGAGAAGAACAAAGATAAGAGATTTTGTGAACCAATATGGATTTGGGAAAAGAAATAAGAGATTTGTATTTCCCTACAAAGGAAATATAACGAAGTGAAAAATATGTTATATTTATTGATATGAATGGTCAAGACAGAAAAGATTTGAATGTAATACTTGAGAGAATGGATCAAGCAGATAAAGATAGAGATAAGATTCATCAAGATATTAAATTTGTCAAAGAAAATTTATTCAATCCACACGAAGGGTTATGGGCTGAAACCAAACAAAACACCCAATTTAGAGAAAATTCACAGAAATGGAGAGGTGTTATCGGAGTTGGTTTCATAGGTTTGGTTATTGATAAGGTTTGGTCAATATTCACTTCATAGATAAAACAATATTATTTTTAATACAAGTATCGCATTGGGTATTCTTAATACTGGCTGGTGTATCTGCACCATTGGTATTATTATTAGAACCATTCTATATATCACTACCAATATGTGCTTGGATAATACACTTAACTTTCAGTAGAACATTGGAGTGCCCTTGGACACGATTAGAAAATGTCTACAGGTCTAAGTGTGGTAAGCCAGAGATTAAAACATTCATTGGTCATTACATAAAAAAACCATTAAAGAAAAATAAAAATAATGCTTGACTCATATAGGTTTTTATTCGTATGATCATATATGATGATGTCACTAATATTAATCTTTTTGTACTTCTATTTTATGATGGGGTACGCTTTAATATATAAAAAAAGTTAAAATAATGCTTGACTTGTATAGTATTTTGGTGTTATATTTAGTAGAAATGAGAAATGAAAGGAAAAATTAATGAGTAAATATTCTTCGTTTTGGTTTGATGACAGGCAATCTGAAGTTGATGATTTTCTTGCAACCATCAATAATGATGATACCGAATTTGTAAAACCAAAACCCAAAAAAGACCATGTATCTCTTGCTGGACACAAGAGGGCAATTGGTAACTTTGTTCGTATTGTAAGTGGAGAAAATGTTCCTGTTAGATTTATGACTCGTGGTGACTCATTCACCGATGGTAAGTCAGTTACCATTAGTGGTAATATTAATGAGAAAAACTTTGACCATGTTGTTGGTCTGGCTCTTCACGAAGGTTCTCACATCGTCTATAGTGACTTTGATGTGTTTGCTGATGTCAAACATTGGACTAAAATTCGTGATTGGGATTTGACTCACGAGAGAATGGAATTTCTTCGTGGGATGATTAATTATGTTGAAGATAGAAGAATCGATAATATCGTGTTCAAGTCTTCTCCTGGATATAAAGGTTATTATCACACTTTGTACTCTAAGTACTTTAATCACAAAAAAATTGGTAAAGGATTAAAATCAACTATGTATCGTGAGGTTGATTTTGAATCTTATATGTTCAGAATTGTTAACTTCACTAATCCTGATACAGACTTAAATGCCCTACCAAGACTATTGGACATCTATCGTCTGATTGATATGAGTAATATCTCAAGACTAAGATCTACTGATGATGTCATTGAAGTGGCAAAATCAATCTGTGATATTGTTTTCAAACTTGTTGGTGAAAATCAAGGTGCTGGACAACCTGAAAATGGTGAAGGTGAAGAAGATTCTGAAGGTGAACAAGAAAATGGTAGTTCTCCTAATAGTGGTGGTGATGGTACTGAGGTTGATACTGGTGATGCCAAGATGACTCCAAGTGAAAATGCTGAAGCTGGAAAACCTACTGATGGGGAAGAAATTTCATCATCGATGGAAAAATCAATTGAGAAAATCTTTCAAAATACAAAAGATTTACTTGATGGTAAAACAAAAAAGACTCAGTTGACCAAGAAAGATAAAAAGATTGTTGAGGCTCTTGGAAATAGTAATTCCGAGTTAGTCGAAACTGGTGGTGGTTCAATGGGTAAAACTAAAGTAGTGGTTGTTCCTGATTTGACTCAAGAGTTGATTGATTCAAAAGCTTTTCGATTCCTTTATCATTACAGTTATAGTTATGGTGGGGATAGAGAAGAAGATATTGCTAATGGACTTCGTTTGGGTACTATCTTGGGTAAAAAACTCAAGGTTCGTGGGGAATCAAGAGATTTGATTTTTACTCGTCAAACTAGTGGAAAGATTGACAAAAAGTTAATTGCCGAGTTGGGGTTTGATAATGCCAATGTCTTTAGTCAAGTTGTTTCTGAGAGATATAACAAAGCTAACCTACATATTTCAATCGATGCGAGTGGTAGTATGAGTGGAAAAAAACTATCCAAGGCCGTTACTTCAACCGTTGCGATGGTCAAGGCCTGTGATATGGCTGGAAACATTAATGTGGTTGTCAGTTTCCGTTGGACGGACAACGAAAAGCCAGTAGTTATCATATGTTATGATTCTCGTAAAGATAAACTAACCAAGATAACTAAGTTGTGGAAATACATAAATTCTGGTGGTACTACTCCAGAGTCACTATGTTACGAAGCATTGATGAAGAAGTGGTTAAGTGGTGTTCGTGGTGAGGATAACTATTTCATCAATTATTCAGATGGTGCTCCTTGGTTTACTAATAATGAGGTATATTACTCAGGTCATTCTGCAGAAAAACATGGAAAGAAAATGGTTACTTTAATGAAGAATAATGGAATCAAAGTTTCAAGTTACTTCATTTCTGATGGTTACATGAGTGAGTCAGATAGAAATACTTTCAAGACTATGTATGGTAATGATGCTAGTTTTATCAACCCGACAAATATGATGGAAGTTGCCAAGACTATGAATAAAAAGTTCTTAGAAAAATAATGTTTAAATGGTTACTATCAAAATGGTATAAACATAGTCCAGTCTGTAATTGTGGTTGGACTATGAAACCATTTGAAAAATATACTGATAGGTATCAATGGAAATGTGTTTGGTCACAATGTAAGTGGGAATCATTCCAAGATTCAAATGGTAAATTACATTGGTGGATAGGAAGATGAGAGATAGAGGAAAAATTTTTCGTGGGATGTATATATAAATTCAATTATATTTATTAATAAGGAGTTATTATGGTAAATTTTGGTAAAATGATAGATAAGTTAATTGAAATTAGCACTAATCAAGATTTAAGTCAAGAATCAAAAAATCAATTAGATGAAGTTATAGATGAGATGATTACATTTGAAATGGAAAAGAACGATGGTAGAGTTATTGTACCAGACTTTAATGATTTAAGTCCCGAAGAAATGGAAGAAATTAAACAGTTTGAAATGTTTGTTCGTGACATGATGGACAATAAACTAGCTATGGCGTGATTTGAGACAATTTAACGAAATGGATAAAATAGCTCTATCGGGCAAAGACTTGAATAGAATAATAGTTATGTTAAGAATGTTAATGGATTTAAATCCCGAGTTGAATGAAAGTTTGATGGACTTTTATTGTTATTTAAATGGATTAAATCCCTTGGATGAAAGTAAATCATTAGATGAGATGATATGGGATATGGGAATGAATTTGCCATCTTGGGATGATGAATTACCAAACGGAGAGAATTAATGAAATCGAATCATAAAGTAAGTTTAAGTGATAAACAAGTAGAGTTTTTAGTTAAGTGTATTGATATAAGTCAATCTACACAATCTTTAAAACCCGACAAAAGTGAGTCGGATTTGATTCGTGAGTTAACTAAATTAAACGAAGAAATCCAAGATGATAAACTTGGGAATGAATCGATATTTTACGATTTAAATTGAAATAAAAAGAGGTTATGAATGAATAAAAGAAATCCATGTACTTATAAAATAGTCAAATATACCAGTCTAGGTATGGAAGAAGAGTGGTCAAGAGGTTATGTGCAAGATAGACAAGTAAAGAATCAACAATACTTGATTAGTCCTGGCGTGGGTGGTGAATTGGATGAAAGGTGGTATGATTATAAAGATGTTAAATTAACTAAAGGCCATTGGACAAATAGAAGTAATAAAGTCGTGAGTAAAAAATCATTTTGGAGAAAAGCCAAATGAATGATGATATTAAAAAACTAGTAGAGATGTACCCTAATGATATAAAATTAGGTATGGCCGTAAGGGAATTATATTATAGTGAAGAACATCAGGATAATGTAAAGAACTCTTGGGTATGTGAGTATTGTAATGATTCGACTTATTATGTTGACTTGGATTATATAGGGAGTAATACAAATCATTTAGGTTGTGAGTTAGAAGAAGAAATGAAGAACCATATCTTTACATCTACTGTAGTAGATTTAGACAAAGATGTTCCATGAAAAAATATACATTCACTATAATACATATAGTCTTGTGTTTACTCACTATAGTTTTGTTGAACAGATGTGTTAATGTCAGTATGGATAAAGCCAGTTTTGAACATAATGACAGATTTTACTCCTTATTGGATTATAAAGGAACAATGCACAAATATAAAGTTGATTTAAAATCCTTATCTTTTCCTCAAGACAATAGAGAATTGACACAATATTGTGGTATTCACTTTCATTGGGAAGACATCAAGGCCGTATATGGCAAGGTCGGAAAGGACTTGGAATGGCGTTACTATGTGTATAAGAACAAGAAGAGTTTTAAAATGAAGAAGATATAATGGGTAGAGGAGTACAGAGTAAAAAAGCTAAAGAAAGGTTAAAATATTGGAATAGTCTATCTTGGAATGAAAAAGTGATGATTATTTTATTTCTATTAGTTATATGGTTTGGGTGGGGACAATTTCAGATATAATGGATTATACTGTCTATGATGTACTGTTCTTTTTACTCATTTTACTCGTATTGGACGCACTTGTTCACGAGTATTTATAATAGACATTTAATATAATTTATAAGACACCTTAAATGGTATGGTGTGGGTTAAGGTGGGTAAAGATACCTATCTTAGAATATTCATTATATATATTATATATAAAATATTATGTGGTAGATACCCAAAAATACTATGGACACACACACTTCAAGCATTTTTATTTTCTATAGAAAAACGAAGAAAATGCTTGACTTTATGGGCTATTTTGTAGTATATTCCACCTTAGACTACAAGCCAGGGCTTTGGATTAATAACTCGAATAAATGAAAATAAATGAAAAAAGATGAAAATAATGCTTGACTTGTATAGGTTTTTGGTGTTATATTTAGGGGTAAAGAGAGAGATAAAAAAAAGGAAATGATACCGAAATGACTTGAATACTGCCCGACTCGACCTAGAGATAACATTGAAAAGAGACTAAGGGCGTAAAGTCTCACGAAATTTAAGGTGTAACTAGTGGGTTGAAAGACCTGTAAGAGTTGAAATCTCTCACCAAGACACCATCCCGGTGACGCTCTTAACGATGGATTAATCACCCATCGGAGTAATGGTTGTCCAAGAGACAAAGAGTTGATGACTTGAGTTTCGTTAGTAGGGCTGTGGGGTTCGAATCCCCATCATCGGCCAATT
>Ga0315316_10001728_pt1 | contig 15556 bp, 12 predicted proteins | sample M160m3416metaG_FD_203702 | JGI IMG/M metagenome (GOLD analysis project Ga0315316, IMG submission 203702) | Ammonia-oxidizing marine archaeal communities from Monterey Bay, California, United States - M1 60m 3416 | ecosystem: Environmental > Aquatic > Marine > Intertidal zone | place: USA...
TCGAATCCGTCGAGTCCGGGCATTCTCAGATCACACAGGATGGCGTCGATTGGATGCTCCTGCAGGAGGGCGAGTGCCGCTTCGCCCGACTCCGCGCAGACGATGCGATAGCCCTCTGCCGAGAGTAGGAGTTCGAGGCTTTCTCGGAGAGCGCGGTCGTCGTCGATGACAAGGATGCTGTCGAACATGCTCTCCTCTTCGGTGGACGGTCCAGAGGTCTGAAACGAATTGCGCGCTGGTAAATGCCTACGCCGCAGGAGGTCGACTGCGCCTGGCTTGCCCCGGTATCAGTGTGATCCGCGACACAATGCGGCCGCGTCCAGGTCCCTCAAGTCCCCGAAACCACAGTCCGATAGGCCAGGAGTCGGACTCGACCAGAGTGGCGGGAGTCCCGGAGGAGCATGGGTGGCCAGTAATCAAGTTCAGAGGTTCCGAGAGAGCCTCATGATGAGCAAAACAGAGCTCGCTCGAAAGGCAGGACTTTCGACGCTCACAATCGACCGTGTCGAGGCAGGGCGTCCCTGCCGCCTCGATACAAAACGCAAAATCCTGCTGGCGCTGGGTCTCAAGGTTTCCGACAAGGATCGCGTCTTCGGCGCGCTCGCATTCTCGGAAACCGTCGGGATCGTGCGCGACGCCGAATTCCCGACCTACGGGCAATAAGGGAGGCGGGGAAGCTTTGGGAATGCATTTCTCTCTACCGAATTTTGGAAAGGCCTCCGTCATGGGCCTGGATATTGGATCGAGCTCCGTGAAGGCCGTCGAGATTGCGAGGAACAGCAAGGACAAGGGGTTTGAGCTCCGTGGTCTTGGTCGTGCGTCTCTGCCTCCCGAGGCGATCGTACAGGGAGCCTTCCTGAATTCGAGCGCGATCGTCGACGCGATCCGCGAGGCGGTCGACGACGGCAAGATCGCCACGAAGGACGTCGCCGCTGCGGTCTCGGGTCACAGCGTGATTGCCAAGCGCGTCAATCTCCCTGCGATGTCTCGTGAGGAACTGGAGGATCAGATCCAGTGGGAAGCCGAGCAATATATTCCGTTCGATGTCAATGAGGTCAATCTCGACTTCCAGATCCTCGAATCGAACGCTGACGAAGGCCAGATGGACGTTCTTCTCGTCGCCGCAAAGAAGGACCTCATCGACGACTACGTGCAAGTGATCTCCGAGGCAGGCCTGAATCCAGTTGCGATCGACGTTGCCGGTTTCGCAGTCCAGAACGCCTATGAAGTGAACTATGAGCAAGATCCTTCGGCGGTCACCGCCCTGGTCAACATTGGCTCGCAAGTGGTCAACATCAACGTTCTGTTGAAGGGCGTGCCTGCATTCAATCGAGACATCATGACCGGGGGGGCTCAGTACACCGAGGAGATTCAGAAGGCATTGTCGGTGTCCTATGACGAGGCAGAGCACATCAAGATGGGCGGTACGCCGGCCGAGGGCGGCCAGGTCCGGGATGTGATCCCGGAAGAGGTCGAGCAGGCCATGCGGAGTGTGTCCGACACGGTCATTGGGGAGATCTCGCGCTCGCTCGACTTCTTCGCGGCGACCTCATCCGACGCACGCATCACGAAAGTTCTGCTCTCTGGAGGGGGCGCGCTGACCTCCGGTTTCGCGGCAGCGTTCAGCGAACGTACGGGTCTCGGAGCGGAGATCATGGATCCTTTGGCCCGCATGTTGCCAAGTCGGGGCTTCGAGGCGGAATACCTGTCCAAGATGGGCCCGATCCTCGCGGTCTGTATTGGCCTCGCCACGAGGAGAATCAGCTCATGAAGATGGAAATCAACTTGCTCCCTCACCGCGAGGCCAGGCGTGTCGCGGACCTGAGAGAGTCGATTTCACTCCTCGTTCTGGGGCTCGTGCTGGTCGCGGGCGGAGTCTTCTTCGTAGAGAAGGGGGTCGATCGCGACCTCGAACTTGCCGAGGCGAACGTGGCTCAACTCGAGGCAGACATCGAGCGCTACAAGCCCCAGGAGAAGCTCGTTGCGAGCTTCAAGAAGCGGAAACGGCAGCTCCAAAACAAGCTTGATGTGATTCAGAGCCTGGAGCGCGCTCGAAGCGGGCCTGTCCGGGTGCTCGACGAGCTTTCGGAGAGGGTTCCCGATCGTCTCTGGCTCACTTCGGTTCGTACGATCGATAAAGGTATTCGCCTCGAAGGTCAGAGTCTGGACACGGGAGTCGTTGCGGACTTCTTGAGAGGGCTCAACGCATCGCCCTTCTTCAGCAATGTCGACCTCGATAAAACCAGTGGCGGCAAGATCGTCAAGGGCGTTCGCCTGGTCAATTTCGTGATTCGCGCGGACATGGAGTCTCCGGTCGAAAAGACCGAAGCAAACTCCTGATCGGAGGCAAGTGTGGCTCTGAACATCAATATGGACCTTGACGACAGCCTCGAACGGCTTGCGAAAATCCCTAAGCCGATCCGGCTCGGAGTTGTGAGCAGTTGTCTCGTCACGATCGCCGGCTGTTACTGGTTTCTCGTCTACGAGCCCGCCCAGGAGGTCCGACGGGAGCTGGTGGTCAGGGCCCACGAACTCCAGCGTAATCTCAATAATGCTCGCTCCGTGGCCAACGATGTCCCGGGCTTCGAGAAAGAGGTTGCGGACCTGGAAAGTGACCTGGCTCTCGCTGTCAGACAGCTGCCGAACCGAAAGCAGTTCGAGGACCTTCTCCAGGACATCAGTACGGCGGGCAAGAAGGTGGGAGTCACCATCAAATCGATCGATCGTGACGTTGAAATCGAGAGGGACTTCTATGCGGAAGTTCCCTTCGAACTCGAGATCGAAGGGACCTATCACGACCTGGCCCGATTCTTCGAGATGGTCTCAGTTTTGCCGAGGATCGTGAACGTCGGTTCGCTGAATATTCAGGTCGCGAAGGAGAGTCGTTCGGATACGCGGCTCAAAGTTTCCGGAAGAGCGACGACTTTTCGGTTCTTGAGCGACGAGGCCTGATCGATGAGAGTGCGATTCGGGGAGCGGGGAACCGTGAGGAATTTGAGATACGCGACCACGTACTTGCTTTTGCTGGGCCTGAGCCTCTTGGCTTCGGGTTGTGCAGAGGAAGAGGATGTTTCTCTCGGGAAGCCGGGTCTGGCGCAATATGAAGCTGAGCGTCAGGCGCTCGCGAATCGCGGGAAAAAGGGACCGAAGCGGTCGAAGGCGCTGAAGAATGCATCGCGAAAAAATAAGGCAAAGAACAAGGGGCGCGGCGACAGCTTCGATGAAGGCTTCGAGTATGCGATCGGGGAAGTCGACTATTTCTACGATCCCCGTGGAAAACGGGACCCCTTCCGTTCCATCCGCTTTGTGGATGCAGAAGAACAGACCAAGACTTTTGGACCGCTGGGCGACTTCGAGCTGGGGCAGCTCGAATTGTCTGCGGTGATCTGGGATGCCTCGAATCCGCGCGCGTTGATTCTTGATCCGGGGGGCCGCTCGTACATCGTTCGAGAAGGCTCTGCGATCGGGAAACACAACGGCCAAGTCATTCATATCGGTGACAACCTCGTTCTCGTCAAGGAGGCCTACGAAGACTTCGCAGGCGAACGTACGACGAGGGACGTTGAGTTGCGCATTCGCATGAGCCAGGGAGGGTGAGCTCGATGGTCGATCCGAAGAACGGATGGCTTCTGAAGGGAATCTGCAGCGCAACGTGTGTGTTGGTGGGGCTCGTCCTGGTGACGGGCTGTGCTGGCTCGAGCGGGTCTCTGGACCCGGTTGCCAAGGCGTCGGCGCAGATGATTCAGGAATTGAACGTCGCGCGAAGCGAAGAGGCAAGCATCATCCGCCTCGAGGGTCTCGCCGCGCCAGTCTTCGCCGTGTCCTCTCCCGAGCAGGAGCAGGTCTTCGTCGTCGACCTGGTGGACGTCGGCGCAGCCGGAAACCTGGGGTTGGTTGACGCCACAGGGCATCAGGTCGCCGTGTATGACGGGATCGTCGACGTGGTGAGTCTCTCGACCTACGAGGACGAGTCGGGCAGTCTGCAGACGCGCCTCGAGGTCCTCATGGCTCGTCGAGCAGACGCGGAAATCGTGGATGTTGGCGACGCGCTCGAGATTCGGGTGCGCCCGGTGGAGCCGATGCTGGCTGCCTCTGTGGACGATGCCGACTGGCTCGCGGGGGAAGGCGAACCCGAGGCCGTGATCGAGGTTTCGACCCCGGTTGGGCCGCCTCCGACGGCAACAGAGCTGACGGGCATCTCGACACAGGAGACCCCGGATGGAGTGCTGTTGGCGCTCTCAGCCAATGGCGCCATCGAGGCGATGGAGGTCTTCACGGTTGAGAATCCGAGTCGGCTGGTGGTTGATCTTCCGGGGATCGCAATCGCTGAGAGCGTGAAGGATTTCGTCCTCGACTCCCGCTTTGTCTCAGGGGTGCGCGTTGGAGCGCACGACGGCAAGGCGAGGGTCGTGGTGGACGGCGGGTCGCAGGCGAACGATTTTTCGGGGCGCCGAGTCGCGCCGGGACAGACGGGTCTCTGGGTCGCGATTGGGGAAGGCGAAGCGTTGTCGTCCGCGATGGCGGACGCGCTTGCAAATGACCAGGCGTCTTGGGCAGTGGCTTCGCTTCAGAGCGACGCTGCTGAGGGCGCCATCACGGAGGCGCTCGATTCGCCGGCAGAAGGGGCGGAGATGGGCGCGGATCTGGTGACCCTTCCCGACGAGTCCAAAATCGCCGATGCGGTCGAACCCGTTTCGGATGGGGCGGTCGAACTCGTTTCGGACGCGGCGGTCGAACCCGAGTTGATCGAGCTCGCGGCGGCGGACGCGGAGGTGGTCGAGCAGGTTTCGGTCGAGGTCGCGGAACGGATCGAGCCTGATGGGGAGATCGAGGCGGGCGTCGTTGCCGAGTTCGACTCGACCGAGGGCATGGAGGTCGCCGAGATCGTGGCGCCCCCCGTCGATCAAGTCGAGGGGGAAATCCTCGCTGCTGAGCTTGCACAGGAGCCTGCTGAAGTGCCCGATTGGGGGGGCTCGGAGGCGGAAGCGCCGGTCGCAGCCTCGCTCTCGGGAGAGGTTGAGGAGGTCGAGCTAGGTGAGATCTTCGGTCTCCACTACGAGCGGAGCGGGAGTCTGGACCGTACTGCGATCCTCTCCGAGGATGTGGTGCTCTACACGGTGAGCGAGCCGGACGAGACGACCTTCGTGGTGAGCATTCTGAATTCCCGGATCAGCCCGGCAGCTTCGGATCGGATTTTTCCGGCCGCGGGTGGCCCGATTTCACTGATCCACGCCTTCCAACAGCCGGAGGTCGAGATTCCTGAAGTCCGTGTCGTCTTCAAGCGGGCTCCGGGGCAGGAGCCGATCGTCAGTCGCCGAGGCTCGATGCTCTTCGTCGATTTCGAGGATGTCGGGATCGCGGCCGCTCCGCCTCCGGCATTCCCCGAGGCGGGCGCGCCGGTCGAGGCCGGCGTGGCGGTGGTTGCGGCGACGACCGAGGTCATGGCGTCGGAGTCGGTCGATGTCACGGTTGCTGAAAACCCCGTGATGGAGGCGAATCCCGTCCCAGCGGCGCAGGCCGTCATCGAACTCGCCCCCGTCACCATCGCGCCCGTGGACCTGCCTGAGTTCGAGATCGATCCGGCTCTCGCGGCGCTGACCGCCGAGGATCCGATGCAAGCGTGGGAGGTGCCCGCGACCGTCCCTGCTTCGCCGGCGGCGGTGGAGGTACCGGCGGCGATCGAGGTGTTGGAGGAGGGGGGCCTCATCGACGGCAAGGAATATCGCGGTCGACGGGTATCGCTCGACTTCAAGGACGTCGAGATTGCGGACGTGCTCCGGCTGATCGCCGAGGTGAGCGATCTGAATATCATTGCGGGCGACGAGGTCTCGGGCAATGTGACCATTCGTCTGGTCGAGGTGCCCTGGGATCAGGCGCTCGACGTGATCTTGATGACGAAGGGACTCGGCTTCGTTCGGGTCGGTAACGTCCTTCGCATTGCGCCTTCCGACGTGCTCAAAGCAGAAGAAGAGGTCCGTCTCCAGGAGCGACGGAACAAGGAGAAGCTCGAGGATCTCGAAGTGAAGCTGCTGCCGGTCAACTACGCAGCGGTGCGGGATACGGAGGGACTGGTCAAGCGACTCCTTTCGGCCCGGGGGACGGTGAACCTCGATGAGCGGACGAATACTCTCATCATCAAGGACATCAGCTCCGTGATCGACGAGGCGACTGCGCTGATCGCGGCCATCGATACCCAGACCCCTCAGGTCATGATCGAAGCCAAGATCGTCGAGGCGAATCTCGACTTTTCGAGAGAACTCGGTTCGGTCTGGGGGATCCAGACTCAGCAATTCCAGGACCCCTTCGATCCAACGACGCCGCGTCAGGATCTGGGTAGCGAGGATCTGACCTTCATCGACGACAACAGCCTGGCCTTCGCCAACCCGATCTCGGCGGTCCCGAACGGACTGCTTTCGGTCGGAGCGCTGATACTCAATCAGGACTTCAAGGTGAACGCTCAGATTCAGGCCGCGGAGTCGACGGGTGATGGAAAGGTCGTCTCGAGTCCTCGGATCGTGACGCTCGACAACAAGGAGGCCAAAATCGAGCAGGGTGTCTCGATTCCGTTCCAGACCTTCGAGGGGGGAGACGCCAAGCTCGAGTTCGTCGATGCGGTCTTGTCTCTGATCGTCACGCCGCACATCACGGCGGATGAGAGCATCATCATGGAAATCGAGGTGACTCGGAACGCGCCGGATACGACCATTCCGACGACGACGGGCTCGCCCGCCATCGCGAAGAATGTGGCTGAGACGGAGACGCTCGTGAAGGACGGCCAGACGCTGGTGCTCGGCGGGATCTATACGATCACCAAGAGTAAGACCCAGAGTCGGATTCCCTATCTGCACCGGATTCCGGTCATCGGGAACGCATTCAAGAACAACGCCGTCACCGACCAGCGCAAAGAACTGCTCGTCTTCGTGACGCCGCGCATCGTGCGTCTGCCCGAGATGGCCAGTAATTGATCTGCGGATGATCTCGAGAGCTGGGTCCAGAGAGGCCCGGATCGAGGATTCCTGAGGAACGGGGGGAGCTTGCTCTCCCCGTTTTTCTATACTGCGCGCCGTGTCGAGTCCCACGTCGCCGAAGCTCGGGCCCATTTTCCTCGTGGGGATGATGGGTGTAGGGAAGTCGACGGTTGGGCCCGTACTGGCGGAGCGGCTCGCGCGTCCCTTCGTCGATACGGATGCCGCCGTGGAGGCTTCGGCTGGGCGGACCATCGCAGAGATCTTCGCCCAGGATGGGGAATCGGCCTTTCGATGTCTGGAGGTCGAGGCGATCGAGGAGTCTTCTCGGGTGGGCGCGGTGGTCGCATTGGGTGGAGGAGCGATCTCTCAGCACGGCATGGCCGAGCGTCTCACGTCCCGGGGTACGGTGGTTTGGCTCCGTGCCGAGCCCCGGGTCCTGCTCGAGAGGATTGGCGACGTGACGTCGCGTCCCCTGCTTGCTGGGCTGAAGCCGGTCGATCAGCTCGAGAAGCTGAGGCTCCTCCTCGAGGAGCGGCGAGACGACTATGTGCAGGCGCAAATCGAGGTCGATGCGGAGGTCGAGGCCGACGAGGTCGCCGATCGGATCGTGGCGGCGATGGGCGAGTTCGAGTCGAAGGATCGCTAGCGGAGGAAGGACGAGGAGAGATGGCGGGGAAGAAGCGGGCAGGGGGGCGCGGTGCGACGGGGCGACTGGTTGGGCGTGGGCGTGCGCGTGCTCGTCTAGGCGTGGCGCTCGGCGACCGGAGCTACGACATCGAACTTGGCCACGACTGGCTGGAGACGATCGGACGTCGCGCGGCCAAGCGCCTCGCAGCGGACCGACTGGCCCTCGTGACGGTGCCGACGGTCGCGAGGCGTTATGCGCCAATGCTCACGCGGGGGTTGGAGGCGGGCGGGGCACGGGTGCATCGGATCGTGGTACCGGATGGTGACGCGACGAAGAACCTCTCCCAGTTGGCCGAACTCTACGACGCCTTTCTCCGGCATGGGTTGGATCGAAGCTCGGCCGTGGTGACGCTGGGCGGCGGCGTGGTGGGGGATCTGGGGGGCTTTGCGGCGGCAACGTTTTTGCGCGGAATTCCGTTCGTCCAGGTTCCGACGACGATTCTGGCGATGACAGATGCATCGATTGGAGGGAAGACTGGGGTCAACCTCGAACAAGGCAAGAACCTGGTGGGGGCCTTTCATCAGCCGCGAGGGGTCTATATCGACATTGCGACCCTGCGCTCGCTGCCGCGTCGCGAGCGCGCCGCCGGGACGGCAGAGTTGATCAAGCACGCGGCGATCTGGGACGAAGTCTTTTTCACTTGGCTCGAGCCTCGGATCGAGGCCTTCTTGGACCTGGATCCAAGGGTGGTCGTGCCTGCGCTCGAGCGCTCCTGTGCGATCAAAGCGGATGTGGTGGCGCGGGACGAGCGAGAGGGTGGACTCCGCCGGCTACTCAACTTCGGTCATACGCTGGCGCACGCGATTGAGAAACATGCGGGCTACCGCGACATCTTGCACGGGGAGGCTGTGGCGATCGGGATGGTTTTCGCCGCGGAACGGTCCGAATCCCTGGGCTTCTCCCCCGCTGGGACGGCCTCGAGGCTGATTGCGCTCCTGGAGAGGGTGGGATTGCCCACGTCTTTTCCCAATCGACCTCGATCTGCTTATCTATCTGCCATTGCCGTCGATAAGAAGAAACAAGGCGGCAAGATCCACTTCGTCGTCCTGGAAGGCATCGGTGCGGCGAAGACAGTGGCGCTCGCACCGGGCGATATCCTCCCGAAGTCATGGCGCGCTTAGGGGCGGCTGGGGACAGACGGAGGGTGGTCGGAGGCAGTGGAATTGGAAGTGTCGGCATTCACGCGTCGCGAACGTTTGGAAAGAATCGCTGCGGCGGAGCGCGATCGACGTGAGGGGCGTGCGGAACTCGCTCTCGCGGCGCTTGGCGGCGCTGAGGAGTGGCCCGCACGGATCGTCCTGGCTCTGTCCCGACTCGACTCGGCGGAGGGCGATGAAGCCCGAGAGATCCTCGAGGCGACTCTGGACGAATGGGCGGCCGAGTTGGGGCTGGGACTGCTGTGCTCTGCTGGGCTCTCCGAAGACGTGGCTGGCGAGGGGAGCGTTCTCGACGCTCCGATCGAACGCGACGAACTCGAGCGCGCCTTCGCGGAGGCGGAGGCCGAAGTCGATCAGATGCGTGACGTCAACGAGGTGGCGGAGCGCGTTCTGCTTCAAGAGCCCCCCGGTGTGGTTGAACTCTCGGACGACGACCTTCTTGCCCCTGTCCTCGGTGGTGTGGAGCCGGGCGCGTTCCTCCCCTCCTCGAACGAGCCTGACGCGGCCTGGGCGGACCAGGCGGTTTGGCCCGAGGCCGTGCCGGAGGATTCTCGGCGGCTGGAGGAAGAGCTCTTCGCGCGGTCCCCGAGCCAGGAGCGGGAACCCGACTTGCCGGCGAGCAGGCAGAAGCTAAAAACGCTGGAACGGTGGCTTGGCAACCTGGAGCGGAAGCGTACGAGGGGAGCGCAATGAGCTTCGAGAGCATTCTACAAACGATCGTGGACGAGTGTGGGGGTGGTTTTGGGGCTGCTCTGATGGGCCTCGATGGCATCGCCATCGCTCAGGTCTCCGCCTCTGCAGGGCCTTTCGAGGAGGATCCGGTCGCGGGGGACGTGACGGACGCGGGGATCGAGTTTGGGCGTATTTTGGCGGATGCCGTCAAGGCTTCGGACGCCCTCGGCACTGGCGGGATGCGCGAGACGATGATCTGTCTGGACCGGGTGACCTTGTTGTTTCGTACGGTCGAGGAGGATCTGCTCTTGGTGCTCGCGCTCGCCCCGGATGGCAATTTGGGCAAGGCGCGCTACCTCCTTCGCCGACACCTCTTGGCAGTTCGCGCGGAACTCTAGTCCGAGCGTACCCAGCGAGGGCGGAGGATCGGGTCGTGCCCAATCGTGCAAGTCGAGGTGAGCATTCCACTCGAATCCTGGTGGTCCACGGGCCGAATCTCAACCTGCTGGGCCGGCGGGAACCCCATGTCTATGGAACGCAGACCCTGGCGGATATCGAGGGACGGCTCGAGGCATCGGCCAAGCAGTGGGGGGTGGATCTCGAGACCTTCCAGTCGAATCACGAGGGCGCGCTGATCGATCGGGTTCAGGAGGCGATGGACGTCGCGTCCGGAATCGTGATCAACCCGGGTGGTTTGACGCACACGAGCGTCTCCCTGCGCGATGCACTGGTCGCGGTGGCGCTTCCGGTGGTGGAAGTGCACTTGTCGAATGTGTACGCCCGGGAAGCTTTTCGAAGCGAGTCGTTGATCTCTCCGATCGCCATGGGCGTGATCACGGGGCTGGGTGCGGACGGCTACCTCTTCGCTCTCGAAGCGCTCGCGCGTCATCTCCAGGACGGATCGCCCCCCGGCCCGTAAAGAGCTCGCTGCCCGTTTGGGACACGCTTGCGGACGCTGGGTTGGCCCCGAGGGATTCGCACAGCCTGCCTCCGGTATGCCCTCGGCTCGCAGGGTGAGTGCTCCTCAAGGGGCGCCTCGACTCGCCGATACGAGTAGTCGGGTACCGCTGTGGACGAGAGCCTACAACGGCCCCCGGTCTGTCTCAAAAACGCTGTGCTGAGGGTTCTTTGGCGCTCAATAAACGAAAAATCCTGGAAGCTGCCCGAAAGTACGCTCAGAGAGGGGCGAAGGCGAAGGCGCTCAAGGAGTACGACAAGCTTCTGACCGCGGACTCGCGGGACCCGAAGCTCCTGCTGGAGGTGGGAGATGCGTACCGGCGTTGGGGACAGAATACCCACGCCATCTCCCAATACACCAAGGTCGCCCATCAGTATCGGGAGGAGGGCTTCGACGCGCGCGCAGTAGCGGTCTTCAAGCAGATCCGTCATCTGGATCCGAAGGACTACGGCGCCTACGTCTCGCTCGCCGAGCTCTACCAGAGAATGGGGCTTGATTCCGAAGCCGTGAGCGCGTTGCAGGCGGCCGCCGATGGATATCGTAAGGAAGGCCGCCAGCATGAGGCTCTCGACCTCCTCAGGCAAATGGCTGCGCTCGATCCGACGAACACGCCCAGCCGAATGAAGGTGGCAGAGCTTCTCCGCCAGGAGGGCTTGGATTCGGAGGCGATCGTCGAATATCGAGCGGTCGCGCAAGAACTCGAGAACCAGCAGGATATGGAGCAGCTCGGCTCTGTCTTCGAACGAATCCTCGAGGTGATGCCGGAAGACCTAGAGGCGTTGGTGGGGCTGTCTCGCAACCTGCTGAAGGCGGGGGAGCTCGATCGTGCGGAAGAACTTGCGCTGCGCGCTTTCGACCTCAACCGGGACATTCCACAGCTAGAGGCATTGATCGATCTCTATGAACTCCAGGGGGATGACGCTCGTCGGGAAGAGTTCACGCGAGAACTCGCAGCGCTCTATCGAGACCGTGGAGACGAAGCGCGCGCGCGTGATCTAATCCAGCGACTCCCTGCCGGGGAGGTCCTACCGGAGGCCCTGCTGGGGGGCGACGCGTCGGATGTCGCCGAGCCGAACCTGACCGACGACGAGCTTCTAGAAGAGGAGGCCTTCCTCGACGTCGAAGACGAAGCGTTCTCGCTTGTGACGAAGCGGGAAGAGCCCGTCGGGAATTCTCCGGTGGCCGGGCCGATCGACGATTCGGCAGATGGAATGGAGAGAGGCTTCGTGAGTGAGCCTCTCCGGGGAGAGCCCGATCAGCTGATGGCCGAGGCGAACGTCTATTTGCGCTACGGCAAGAAGGACAAGGCCCGAGGGAGTCTGGAGGCCTTGCTCGCTCAGGAGCCAGGTCACGTGATGGCTCTCGAGAAGTTAGGCGGAGTCTATCTCGAGCAAGGAGAGGGCGAGAAGGCCGCCGAAGCGTGGTCGAAAGCGGCCGAGGGGATGCGGGCCGCAGGGGATGGAGATGCGCTCGCGGAAATCAGGCGACGGTTGAGCGAGGTGGATCCCGCGCGCGCGGCAGAGATCGGCGAAGTGGAGGCCCCGTGGTTCGGCGACTCGAGCGCCTCGCAAGGAGGAGTGGCGGGAGCGATCGAATTCGAAGTCGAAGACAGCCTGGATCTCGACGAAGCGATCGAAGCGGTCGCTGAAAGCGAGACGGAAGCAGGGCTCGATTCAGTTGCGGGTGGGGGGGGAGCCGTACTCGATGTTTCGGTCGGTACCGAACTCGAGGAGACTTCAGCCAGCCAGTCGGCCGGGGCGGTGGACGATCCGAAGTCTGAAGAGATCAGCGCGATGGACGTCTCTCCGGCGCTCGAGGATCTGGCTGCCTCAGGCGAGTTCGAGTTCGAGATCGACCCGGTCGAGCTTGAGATGGGCCTCGACACGGCCGGAGAGGCGCTGAGGGGCGAGATCTCTGGTGAATTTGATTTCGACGCCGGAGAGCTCACCGCCCCGTCGTCGTCGGTGGGTTCGAAGTACAGCACGACGGCTGCGGCGCGAGTCAATGAAGAGATCGATGAGGCGATTTTCTATCTTTCTCAATCGATGTACGTCGAAGCGGAAGGCGTTCTCCGACGGGTTCTCGCGATCGCGCCGGAGCATCCGGGTGCACTGCTTCGCATGGGCGAGCTCGAGGTGGCGCTCGGCCGCGAGGTCGGGGCGACTCTCTCCGATGCGCTCGACTCAGACGACGGGTCATCACCGGCGCCTCTTGCCCACGAATCCGATTCGTCGATGCAATCCGAGCTCGAGGTGGATGTTGCAAGCGCGAGCCTCTCGCCGTTCGACGCGACCCCAGATGGGGAGGCTGCAGGCGAGATCGAGTTCGATCTGACCCTGGATTCGAGTTCTGAGGTCGAAGACCAGAGTGGAGTGGCTGAGGCGGAGGAGGCCTCAGGTGCTCTGTCGGCGGGTGGGACTGCGGATCGCGCAGACTTGCTGTTGAGCGGTGAGGCTGCCGATAGCGAAGATGCCCTGTCGATGGACGTGGCGGTGGTGGAGCCCCAGGGTGATCTCGCGGCCCAAGAGACCGCCGGCGCTGCGGGCTCGCTGTCGTCGAACGGGATGCCGTGGGTTGAGGAACGCCTAGAGGTCGAGAAGGTTTCTGCAATCGAAGGCGAGTTGGCTTCGATCGAGGCGGATCGATTGCGCTTGGAGCCCGCCTCTGAGACGACATCGGATGAATCACCGGCGAGTCTAGAAGCGGGGGAAGTCCAGAACACGACGGAAGACGATACGCTCGACGCTCCCGGAAGCTCCGAGGAATTCGTCCCAGTGCCGATCGCGGAGGAGTCGGCGGAATTCGACGAGCCGTTGGTTGAAGGTTCTGGCGGGGGGCAGGAGGGACGAGCAGAGGCTCGCGATGACGACGCGTCCTTCGATCTTCGTGAAGCACTCGCCGATGTCCTGGCAGAAGACGCGTCTCCTGTCATGGCTCAGGCGGAGCCCGTTGCCCAGTCAATGGTCGAGGACAGCTTCGACACGATCTTCTCCGACTTCAAGAAAGGCGTGAGCGCGACGCTCGGCCAAGGCGACTTCGATACTCGATACGATCTTGGGATCGCCTATCGGGAAATGGGTCTTTATGACGACGCGATCGGGGAATTTAGGCTCTGTTTGGACTCGCCTGCTCGGCGTTTCGACAGCCTGCACCTGATGGGACTTTGCGCTCGGGAGCTGGGTCGCTTCGTGGATGCGATCAGCCATCTCGAGCAGGCGCTGGCCTTGCCCGACGTGCGTGACGATCAACGAACGGGCGTCTACTTCGAACTCTCGGTCGCCGAAGAGGCGTCCGGTGATCTCGTACGCGCGAGGGACAGCCTTCAGCGGGTCCTCGAACTGAACTCCGGGTATCCGGGCGCGAGCGAACGGATGGCGGCGCTCGAGACGGCTTGGACGGCTTCGATCGGGGTCGGAGAGCCGGGACAAACCTTCGGCGATCTCTCAGCGGAATCCATGAGCGAGAGGGACGGACGCGAGCCGTCTGAGACCTTCGAGTCTTTTGATGACGTGCTCTCGGAGGCGGAAGCGGCACTGGGCGAAGCTGAATTCGTCGGGCTCGGCGAAGAGCCCGTGAGCGCGGAGCATGAAAGGGATGAGTCGGCCGAGGAGCCGGATCCGAACGGACAGTCACAGAGCGGGGGCCGGAAGGTCGGTCGCGACAGGATTTCTTTCGTCTGACGGACGGCCGTTGGCGAATCGATACACCCAGTCGCCGTTGGAACAGGCGGCGCAGGGCAAGGACATCGCGTGGAACATCTCCATCACTTCGGGCTCGGGCAGGATCCTTTTCGGAACGAACCGGACCTGCGTTTTTATTTCGACAGCACGAGTCAGAATGCTGCGCAACTGCGTGTCGAGCGGGGGCTTCGTCAACAGCGGGGTCTGACCGTCTTGACGGCAGAGGGCGGCATGGGGAAGACGCTGCTGGCTCGAAGGATTCTCGAAGGTCTCGAAGAAGAGGTGTTCGAGGCCACTCTGCTCGTGATGCTGCCTGGCTCGACGGATGGTATGGGGCTACTCCAGCGCTTTGCCCGTCAGTTAGGGTGTGAGGAGCCCTTGGATGACCGCGCGGGTCTGCTGGCGCAGATCTACGAACGGCTGGCGATGGTTCGCGAGGAAGGCCGGCACGCGGTCCTCATCGTCGACGATGCCCAGATCATGGGTCCCGAGGTGTTCGGGGAGATTTGTGGACTCCTCAATTTGGAATACGAGGATCGACGACTTCTCTCGATGCTCTTCGTGGGTTCGCCAGAACTCGATCGTATGGTTCAAGATGACCCGGCCATTCGCCCTCGAGTGGACATCCGGGTCTGCCTGGAACCCTTCGACCTGATGAATGCCTGTGCGTATCTGGAACACCGGATCGAGGCGGCACGAGGTAAGGCAGAGGTCCTGCCGCGGCACGCGATGGAGATCGTGTACAAATTCGCCGGAGGGCGTCCTCGCTTGATGAACACCCTCGCCGACAACGCGCTCTTCGAAGCCTATTTGGCCGGACGAGACGCGATCGATTCGGGGGACGTGGAGCGCGCGGCTTCAGATCTTGGGATCGAGGCCGCCATGCCCCTCGTGCAGGCTGTGGAGTTGGAGCCCGAGTTGGATTTCTCGGTCGCCCCCGTTGCTCGGCAGGAGCCGATCGCGCAGTCCCTCGACGAGGGCAATGTCCCCGCACTGGACCTGGAGGAAGCATTCGCGGCCGCCCCGGTGACGCAGAGTCTGTCAGGAACACCGGATGATTCGGCCCCGGGCCTTCACTCGGCAGCCCTTCTCGAAGACGATGATGGAGTCACTTCGCAGGCCGAGCTTCTTGAGAGTCGGGACCTGGCTCTCGATCAGGAGACTCTGGTCCAGCCACATGCAGCGCCTTTCTTGGCAGCAGAGGAGTCGGCCGCTCCCATGCTTTCGCTCGAACCCGATAGGCGTGGTGTCCTGATCGGCTTGGACGAGGCGAATACCTCTTCGCCTTTCGGTCCGCCAGCCTCCTCAGTCGGTGTAGAGACGGGGGGCGAGCTGCTTCTGGACCGCGAACCCGAGACGGGGGGCGAGCTGCTTCTGGACCGCGAACCCGAGACGGGGGGCGAGCTGCTTCTGGACCGCGAACCCGAGACGGG
>Ga0315316_10001730_pt1 | contig 15552 bp, 12 predicted proteins | sample M160m3416metaG_FD_203702 | JGI IMG/M metagenome (GOLD analysis project Ga0315316, IMG submission 203702) | Ammonia-oxidizing marine archaeal communities from Monterey Bay, California, United States - M1 60m 3416 | ecosystem: Environmental > Aquatic > Marine > Intertidal zone | place: USA...
TTGCAAGCTTTTTTCTTCTCTCCCAAGTATTTCTATTGATTACGCAGTAATGGAAAATTCGTCTAATGTTGTCATGATTCCTTCAGACATTGGCTGGAACGATGTCGGCTCTTGGAGTGCTTTAGACGAAGTATGCGAAAAAGATTTTAAAGGGAATATTCTGATAGGAAATATTTTAGAGCAGGACTGTAGTAATTCCATAGTCCACGGACAAAATCGACTCATTGCCACACTAGGATTAAAAGACATGGTAGTAGTAGATACGCAAGATGCCGTTTTGGTCAGTTCCAAAGAACGGTCACAAGATGTAAAAAAATTGGTAGAATCCCTTATTGAAAAAGACTACCCAGAAGCTAGGGTACCTGCCACTGTAAAAAAACCGTGGGGATCCTACACAAATCTAGACTCTGGGCCTACTTATTTATTAAAACGAATCGAGGTGTTGCCTGGCGAGACACTCAGTCTGCAATCCCACAAACACCGTAGTGAACATTGGACTGTAGCTTCAGGTTCTGCGGAGGTTGAATTAAAAGATAAAACCTTTCATTTGAAAGCCAATGAATCCATCACCATCCCTTTAAATGCCAAACACCGACTTGGAAATCCGGGAACCGAATTGTTAATTATTTTTGAAATCCAATTTGGAAGTACTCTGGATGAAAAAGATATATTGCGCTACGATGATCCCTACGGCCGCCACTGATCTTTTTGCTTGAAATTAATGAAGGTAACTCCAATATTTTAGAGTTAGGAAGCCAGCACATCGCTATAAACTGGCGTCCCCAGCGGGATTCGAACCCGCGTCGCCGGCGTGAAAGGCCGGTGTCCTGGGCCAGGCTAGACGATGGGGACGTTCAATTTATTGGGAAAAAAAGTTAAGAAGTGAGCCGCGAAGGGATCGAACCTTCGACCACTTGATTAAAAGTCAAGTGCTCTACCAACTGAGCTAGCGGCCCCTTCTTAGAAACAAAAGACGGAACGTATCAAACCTATAATAGCATGTCAACGGATTTATTTGCCTTGATTTTCAGCCTAAGGGTCAATAATATCTAAGCTTACAATATTATTTCAAAAATTAAGAGGGCCTTTTGGAAAAGTCAGAAAAAATTTGGATGGACGGGAAACTGGTTCCTTGGAACGAAGCCAATATCCATGTCCTAACTCATACACTTCATTATGGTTTGGGAGTTTTTGAGGGAATTCGCTGCTACAATTCTATGGAAAATGGCCCTGCCATCTTCAGACTGCAGGAGCATGTCGATCGTCTATTCCAATCCGCGGTCATTCTTGGGATCGGTGTCCCCTTTTCCAACAAAGAAATATATGATGCCATTATTCAGGTTGTTCGCGAAAACAAACTAGAGGAATGTTATATCCGTCCCATCGTTTTCCTGGGGGACAATAAAATGGGGCTCAACCCAACAGGCGTTGATGTCCGTTGTGCAATTGCTGCCTGGCCATGGGGAACCTATTTAGGAGAGGATGGACTCAATAAAGGAATTCGTGTACGCGTTTCTTCCTTCACCCGGCATCACGTAAACATCAGTATGACTAAAGCCAAGGCCTGTGGTTACTACATAAACTCTATTTTAGCCAAGGCCGAGGCACATCGAGATGGATACGATGAAGCCGTCTTACTTGACCCAAGTGGTTATGTTTCCGAAGGTTCTGGAGAAAATATATTTATTTATTCAAAGCGGAAATTACATACCCCGACCCTTTCCAGCTCCAATTTAGATGGAATCACACGTGATGCTGTAATTAAAATCTGTATGGAACTCGACATAGGGATAGAAGAAAGAAATATCACCCGCGACGAACTTTATATTGCGGAAGAAGTTTTTCTCAGTGGAACCGCTGCGGAAATAACCCCTGTTCGCGAAATCGATGGTCGAACTATCGGCAAGGGCGTAAAAGGTCCCATAACGGATAAAATCCAACAAATCTTTTTCAAAATAGCCCACGGTAACAAATCAAAATTCAGCAAATGGCTCACCCCGATTTAGAACAGGCTTTTTTGAAAAACAGAAACTATATAGTTTTTCATTCAAGCTTATAGTTTGATCGGGTAGCTAGCTTTTAAAATTTCTGGAGAGTCTTATTTATGCCAATTTATGAATATGAATGTGAAAAGTGTGGGGTCACTTTTGAGGCCATGCAGACTATATCGGCGAAACCCATGAAAACCTGCAACGGCCTTGGCTGCGATGAAAAAGATAATGGGAAAGTACGACGAATCGTTTCTCAATCAGGATTTATCCTCAAAGGTTCGGGTTGGTATGCATCCGATTACCCGTCAGAAGCGCGCAAAAAAGGTTGGGAACAAGAAAGCAATCAATCCAAAGGCGCTAACGATAGCTCGCCTAAATCAACTGAGAACGCAAAAGCTCCAGCAGCGCAAACAAAAACAAAAGCCGAGCCAGCTACCACCCCAGCTAAAAAACCGACACCGAAAAATCCTTACTCAGGTGGAAAATCGAAAAAAGCCAAGGGCCCAAAATAAGTCGGTCTTATGAAAGAACCGGACGACATTAACCAAAATATTTTTTTCTCCCTCATAGATGGGTTAATTTTAGTCTCGCCATCTCTTTCAATCCTACATAGTAACTTAGCAATTGAAGATATGTTTCACAAATCGAGAGATGCAATTGCGAATCGACCTTTAGAAGAACTTTTCCCAAGACAACCCCAAATCCTAGATAAGGTCGAGAAGGTTCTGGAAACAGGCGCTTGTTACCATGATGTGGAGGCAAAAGGTGAACGAAAAACGGCATCTGTTGAATTTCCTGTAAACCTCACTCTATCTCCTTATCTTGAATCAGACGATTCCATACAAGGCGCCATAATACTAGTAAAAAATATGAGCTTGATTCGTGAACTAGAGCAACGGCAGCGCCCTGCTGATCACTTGAATAACCTGGGTACTTTGGCGATGGGCTTGGCTCATGAAATTAGAAACCCATTAGGAGGTATTCGCGGTTCCGCACAGTTACTGCGGCATGACATCAAAAATAAATCGCATCGTGAATATCTTGATGTAGTCATAAGTGAGGTTGATAGAATAGACCAATTGGTAAAACGCATGATGGATTTAGCAAAGCCCGCAGACATTAAATTGAAAGAAACGAATATTCATAAAGTTCTTGAAGAAATTCTAATAATGGAAAAAGAAACCTTTCGCCTTAAAAATATCCGTTTTCAACAAACATATGATCCTAGCCTGCCATACATCGAAGCCGATGAAGATCAACTAAAGCAAGTTTTTCTAAATCTCATTAAAAACGCCATCGAGGCATCTAGTAATGGTGGCAGTCTGCAAATTGTAACTCGTGTCAGTTCAAGCTTTGCAATAAAAACTCCCATAGCCAGCGCCTCACGGCAAAACATAGCTGTGGAAATAATGGACTCGGGTGAAGGCATGGACGAAGAAACCCAAAAAAAATTATTTACTCCCTTTCATACAACTAAAAGTAAGGGTAGTGGCCTGGGTTTGGCTATTTCCCTAAAAGTTGTCGAAGACCATCACGGAAAGATAAAAATTACTTCTGAAAAAGGACTAGGAACTACCGTCCAAGTGTTTCTACCAATTCGCCAAAGGTGATATGATAGTCAAATGAATTCAAAGCAAAATAAAATTCTCATTGTCGATGACGAAAAAAATATTCTCTGGGTCTTGAGAAAGGGTCTGGAAAAAAATAATTACCTCGTAGACACCGCAACAAGCGGCGAACAAGCGCTTGAACAACTCCAAAAAAATAAATATCTCATGATGTTTTCAGATATTTTTATGGAAGGTATTAGCGGTCTCGAATTGATAGAGCAATCTCAAAAAATTTCTCCTGAGCTTAAAATTGTTATCATGACCGCACAGGACTCTATGAACAATACCATAGAGGCAATGCGCTTGGGGGCCTACGACTACCTTACCAAACCTTTCGACTTCGATGATGTTTATAGACTGGTACAAAAAGCCGAAAATGCACAAACTTTTTCTCCACCCAAAGATATAGAAGCTACGCAAAGCTTGTCCACAGCTACAGAAAATGAGGGGAATTCAATAATAGGAAAAAGCAAAAGCATGCAAGAAATTTTTAAGACCATAGGTAAATCAGCAGGTTCCGATTTATCTATTCTCATTACGGGTGAAAGCGGTACAGGTAAAGAGATGATCGCCAGCACCCTTCACCACTATTCAAAAAGACAAGATAAAGCCTTTATCTGTATCAACTGTGCGGCCATTGCAAGAGAACTTCTGGAATCCGAATTGTTTGGGCACGAACGCGGTGCATTCACCGGTGCGGTTGAAAGAAAAATAGGAAAATTTCAGCAAGCTGATGGCGGTACTTTGTTCCTAGATGAAATAGGGGATATGGAATTGCCATTACAAGCAAAGATACTGCGTGTTTTACAAAATAATGAGTACTATAGGGTCGGAGGAAAAGAAACTTTGCGGACAAACGTGCGAATTATCGCCGCGACTAATCAGAACCTCCTTGATATGATCCAACTAAAAAGTTTTCGTGAAGATTTATACCACCGCCTTAATGTTATTCATATTGATATACCACCATTGAGGGAAAGACTCGAAGATGTCCTCCTACTTGCAAATCATTTTATCAGCCGATACACCAAATCTTTGGCCCGAGGTAATGTATACCTTTCCTCAGATGTCGAACGCATTCTAAGTGGCTACCACTGGCAAGGGAATATCCGGGAACTAGAAAATGTAATCAAACGCGCAGTTATGCTTTGCCTTTCTGGACCTATACTGCCGGAGCATCTTCCTTCGCATTTGCAGAAAGAAGATAACTTCTCCAACCAATGGGATGACAGGCTTAATCAACTTATAAAAGAATTCGTGCTAAACAATAATTTGAAAGAAGAAGGTTTATTGTATGACACTCTCATACAAAAGGTAGAAAAATATCTTTTTGAAATCGTTCTCGGAACATACTCCGGAAAACAAATCGCTACCGCTAAGGCTTTGGGCATCAATCGCAACACGCTAAAAAGAAAAATAGATGCCATGAAAATTAAAATAAAAAAAGACCGCATTCAATAAGCCCTTGCAAACTCAACGCATCCTTTCTATTAAAAGCCCTCTTGGCCCTCCGGTTGAAATTCTAAAACATACTTTTCCCGCACAATCTAACAAACCCCGAGTCTCTTTTGTCGCAGGACTTCACGGCGATGAATTGGAAGGGCTTTATATCTGCCATAAATTAATCCGTTACCTAAAAGATTTGGAATTATCTAACCCCGAAGCCATTCAAGGGCAAATAAATATTTATCCCGCGGTGAACCCTCAGGCCCTCGAAAATGCAACGCGACTCTGGCCTTTCTTCTCTCTTGATGTCAACCGTACTTTCGGCTCTGGGCAAATAGATTCTCTCGCTGTAGAGACATCACAAATCCTCTTAGAAGATTTAAAGTCATCGTCAGAAATCGTTATTGACTTACATTCCAGCAATCTTCAATTGATGGAGCTACCGCAAATACGTATCATCAAAGGTTTTGAAAAAAAACTTCTGCCTATGGCAAAAAAATGTAATGTAGACTTGATTTGGATTCATCCCAACGCAGAAATTTTCGCATCAACTTTAGCGTTTAATCTTAATAACGCTAAAACTCCCACATTAGTTATAGAAACAGGAATTTGTCATCGCATCGATTCAAACGCAGGTGACCAAATATTTAATGGGATGCTTAATCTACTCCATGAAACAGGAACCCTCAACATCAAACTTGACCCAGTTAAAGAACCCAAACTCGTTCAATCCGACCAGGTAAAAATGGTGCAAGCCTATCATTCTGGACTATTCATAAAACAAGTAGAGGTGGGTAAATTTCTTGAGGAAGGGGAAAGGCTTGGGAAGCTAATTGATCCCATTGAAGGTAGCCTTATCAAGGAAATAGTTTCTCCTTGTTCTGGTTTGCTGTTCACTCTTCGTGAACATCCTTTAGCGCATAAAGGTTCTCCCCTAGCACGAATTGTCCAAATCTTGAGGGAAAAGTGAAAGAAAAAATACTCTCACTACCAACCCCTTATGGGAAAAATCTTGAACTTTATAAAAACGTTTGGGGAAAACCTGGCGAATCATTATCTATAGTCAGTGGATTGCAAGGGGATCATTTAAATGGGTTGTTTCTTAATTCACAGCTCACACAGTTTTTAGATAGGGTTTGCGAAGGCTTGGACCCTAACCACACGCTCACCGGACAAGTACAAACTTTCCCGGTTGTCAATATCAATGCGGTGCAATCCGGAACACGGCTTTGGCCGTTCGATGGAATGGATATGGACCTAGCTTTCCCTGGCAACTCTCAAGGAGAAACTTCCGAAGCTATTGCTTCTATGATTCTACAGCATACAAAAGATTCATTCTGGGGGCTCATTTTAACTTCAGCTCCACCGCATTATGAAGATGCACCTCATATCCAAACGTATAAGTCCGATAACAGTATAAAAAAAATGTGCCGTGATTTAAAAATAGAAACGGTACGCAAGCAAAAAGAATACTCCACACAAAAAGTAAATTTATTTCACCACTGGCAAGAGCAAGAAATTTCTTCGGTAATCATTTCTGCTGGAGCACCCAGAACCATCAACATACAGGAATGCGAAAATCTGTTTCAAGGAATTCTAAATTTTATGAAGGCAGAAGGAATTCTTAAAGATCATCGTAATAAAAATTCCAAAAATAAAGGTAAAACCCAAGTTTATAAATCCGATGAAGAAATATTTTTAAAAACTTCAACCGCAGGTATATTTCTTCAGCAAGTAAAGGTTGGAAGTTACTTAAAGCAAGGGCAAAAAATCGGCGAAGTCCATGACATATACAGTGGTAAAAAGCTAGAAGAACTGATCTCCCCAGAGGACGGCTTGCTGATAACTCTCAGGCAATACCCCGTCGTCTATGAGAAAGAACCTGTTGCCATTATTCTAACTGCAAAAAAATCATGGCAGAAATACTTTCCCTGGAACCGTTAAAGAAACATACTACGCTAGTATCGACCACTCCTTATCAAGGCCACGGGATAACCTAAAGTAAGAAATATCAGCAGACCAATTAATTATTTGCTAACAAATAGTCCAACCCTCAAAAAGTTGATGGGATATATAGGATAAGATAAAATTAAAAACAAGAATTATTGTAAAATTATCGTTTCCTCATGAAAACGGCCCAAACCATTAAAAACCAGATTATAGTCCAGAATGATTCCGGTTATCGTTATTCGATTGAACCCTTTTTATTGGCGGATTTTGTGAGGTTGGTCCCAGGGCAAGAAGTTCTCGATATTGGCACCGGTTGCGGCATCATACCCCTACTAATGGCTTATCGTCAGCCAGAACTCAAAATCACGGGAATAGAAATTCAAGATTCTGCTGCTGCAAACGCTGAGAAAAACGTTGCTAAAAATCAAATGAAAATTAAAATTATCCGGGGTGATTTTCTCAATCTTAAATTGACCCCAAAACAATTTGATTTAATCGTATCCAACCCCCCTTATCGGAAAGTTAATTCTGGCCGCATAAATCCGGATAAAGGAAAAGCCATCGCCAGGCATGAGATAAAACTAAGCTTGCCTGCCATGCTCGACAAAACAAAACTTATCTTAAAAAAGGGTGGTCATATCACTCTGGCCTATCCGCCAATCCGATTACAAGAAACTTTGCACGAACTTAGGATGCGGGAACTCTTTCCCAGCAGGGTCCGTTTTATTCATGGAAAAAAAAATTCACAAGCAACAATTTTTCTAGCGGAGGCTATCAAACAAAAGAAAAGCGATTTAATAGTTGATTCTCCTCTCTACGTTTATAATAACGATGGAAGTTATTCTAAGGAAATGAAAGAGATCTATGATTCCTTTAATTGTATTGACAGGACCCACCACATCGGGGAAAAGTAAAACCGCCGTGGCATTGGCCCGCAAATTGAATACTGAAATTATCAGTGCCGATTCTATGCAGGTCTACAAATATTTTGACATCGGAACAGCCAAACCCTCAGCTAAAGACCGACAAACTATTCCGCATCATTTGATTGATATCCTAGAGCCTGATGAAGAGTTCAATGCTTTCGATTTTAAAATCCGGGCACTAAAAATTATAAACGACTTGATGAGTCAAAATAAAATACCCATTCTTGTTGGAGGGACCGCTCTCTATCTAAAAGTTTTAATACAAGACTATGACTGCGCAGTAGAAATATCTGAAGAGACTAAAAAAAAAATACGACAAGAAATTCTCGAGCAAAAGGCCGAAAAGGTCTATAAAAAGTTACAAGCTATTGATCCTGTCAGTTCAAAAAAAATATCTGAAACAGATTCTCTCAGAATCGAGAGGGCTTTGGGTGTATATTTAGAAACGGGAAAACCATTTTCAGAATTTCAGAAAGAAGACTCGGCCCCAGATATCGGATTCCCCATTTATACATTCATCCTCGAATGGAACCGATTGGAGCTATATGCCAAAATTGACAAAAGAGTTGACGATATGATCGAATCTGGACTAGAAAATGAAGTGAAAAAAATTCTTGACCGAGGGTTCTCACCAAATTTAAAACCTCTAAAAAGTATAGGCTACACCCAAATGACAAACTTCCATAAGGGCCATTATGATTTAAAGAGAGCCATTTACGAAATCAAAAGGGAAACACGACATTATGCTAAGCGACAACTCACATGGTTTAGAAAAATGCCGGAAGCTCAAATCATCGCCACAGATAAAAATGACACTCCCGAATCTCTTAGCGATAAATTACTCTCACTTCTACCCAAAAACGTTGCCTGCCTGTTAGTGATTTTTCTTATTTTAGGTTTTGGTGCTAAAACAGAGGCTAAAAATAAAGCCCGAAATTTTGAACAAGCAAAAATTCTTTTCGCCAAAAAAGAATGGACTAAAGCTAAAAATCAACTTCTGGCTATTCAGAATAAGGACTCGGATTCAATAGAAAGTAAACGTTCTCGCTTTTTACTTGGCCTTATTAATATTCAGAATAATAAAAACGAAGAAGCTATCGCACTATTATCACCTCTAGTAAAAATTTATCCGGATATTGAAGACTATATCTTACTGAATTTAGCTAAAGCAGAATTTCTTAACAAAATGTATGAGAAGGCACGAGCCCATGCCTTGCAGCTAATCAAAAAATTTCCAGATACACAGTTCTATCCAGAAGCGCAAATTATTCTTGCAAACACTTATATTCAAACAAACGCAATTGACAAAGCCACAGAGATATTACAAAACTCAGTCGCAACTATAATAAGCTCCTCTCGCCATAAACGTTTTCAAAATTATCTTCCAGATCTAATTTACAAACTAGCTATTCATCAAAAAAACTCTGGTAATAAAAAAGAAGCTTATTTAAGTTACCGAAAGCTCTATATTAAGTATCCCAATCACGAGCTGTCCTCCGAAACAGAATTAACTATAAAAAAACTTCTAGTATCTCCAGAAATAACTGAAACCCCCTTAAGCATGGAGGAGCATACAGAACGAATCAAACAATTATTTAAAGCCGCGCGATATAAAGAAGTCATTGATGAAATTGAAGGAATCCAAATAAATAACAATAAAATGGCAGGAAGATTTTATTTTTTTCTATCAAATGCCCATCGGGGATTACGAGATAGGAAAACAGCCAACATTACGCTGAAGAACTTTTCAAAACTGTATCCTCAACACAACCAAATTCAAAAAGCTAAGTTCAATATTGGACGCAACTTATGGAATCTCGGCAAACCCATAGCTGGGGCCAAATATTTTAAAGAGGTTTCGAAGGGAAATCCTTCTTCTGAGAGAACAATTAAAGCCTTATTTTTTCTGGGGAAGATTTACGAAGAACAAAAAAATTATCCCGAGGCACTTAAAACCTATCAAATAGCTTTGAGTAAATATTCTGAAGATTTTTACGGGCAGTGGGCGGGATGGCGCCTTGGTTGGGTGAATTATATCGATGGAAAATTTGAAAAAGCATTTGAATGTTTTCAGGATTTGGCCCAACAATTTCCCAAGGGGCCTTTTATAGAATCTAATCTATATTGGAGCGCAAAATCTGCAGAAAAAATGGGCAATAAGGAGAAAGCTGAAAAATTATTCATTGATGTCTCCAATTTATACCCCTACACCTTTCACGGAATTCGTGCCAAGGAACAATTGTTAAAAACAGGGGTGTCTTTTAATAAAAATACTATACACAGTAAGGGTGTGGAAGTACCAGTGAAGTTGGGTAGAGCGTTGACCCCTTTGGAAAATTTCTATCATAAGCGAGCAATAGAATTATCTACCCTTGGTCTAACCATTGAGGCGAGAAATGAGATACAACAACTTGAAAAATCCATTCGGAAAAATTTGACCGGCGTACTGTGGCTTTCAAATCTTTACCATAAAGCTGACGGTTATCCTGAATCGCTCAAATTATTGCAATTATATAAAAACTTTGCCACTAAATCGGGTAAGCGCAACTTATCACACCGCTTTTGGAAATATTTTTTCCCTCTAGCATATAGAGATGCCGTGGCTTCTAACGCAAAGTATAGGAATGTAGATCCTTATTTTATAACTAGTATTATGAGACAAGAAAGTCTTTTTAACAGGAAGGCTTTATCTCCTGCAGGCGCACGTGGTCTCATGCAAATTATGCCTGCTACCGGAAAAAAGCTTTACCCAAAGGGCGAACTTAATAAACCTTTTGTTTCTGATGAATTATTTGAACCCGATTTAAATATCAGACTTGGAGTAAAATATCTAAGTCAATTGGACAAACGCTTTGGGGGAAATGGAACGCATATTTTAATTTCATATAATGCAGGGCCTCATATACTTAAAAAATGGCTGAAACGGTTTGATGATATAAATGACTTGGATGTATTTATTGAATCGATCCCCTATCCCGAAACCAGGCGTTATGTGAAACACGTAATGAGAAACCGTGGTATTTACAAAGCCCTATATTCTTCGAATTAAAGGTTTTTTGAACTTAAGGGCTTATTACAATTCTTTGAGGAAAAATTAAAAAAGGAATCTTGTTGTGAAAGAAAAAATTCAAAAATCTGAAAGTGAATGGCAAGAGAAATTGACCGACGAACAATTCCAAATATGTAGAAAAAAGGGAACCGAAACTGCCTTTTCGGGAAAATATTGGGACTGCCACGACAGGGGTACTTATCACTGTTGCTGCTGCGATGAACCTCTGTTTTCGTCGAAAACAAAATTCGATTCAGGCACGGGTTGGCCCAGCTTTTACCAATCAGCAGACCCAAATGTAATCACAACTAAAGAAGACTCTTCATTTTTTATGCGCAGGGTTGAAGTTCTATGCAGCAAATGCGAATCGCACCTGGGTCATGTATTTGAAGACGGGCCAGAACCGACTGGGCTTCGCTATTGCATTAATTCCGTTTCTCTGGAATTCAAAAAATCTGAGAAAATTTAGAATTAGGGATATCGAGCTAAAAGTTGGCGGATGTAACCCACTCGTTGAAAATCTTCTAGTTTCGTGAACAATTTCTCTGCTCTTTTTAAATGATAAGTTGCCTTTTCTGGTTCTGGAATATTTTCACGGTATAAATTACCCAGCATCATATGCCCATCTGCAAAATCTGGCTTAATTCTTATAACCTCACGGAAAGCCGAGCTGGCATCATCATATAATTCCGCGTCAATTAAAGACAACCCCAAATAAAATTGCACTTGAACAGAATCCGGTTTTAAAGCCACGGCTTTTCTTAGGTATTCCACCGCTTCTTTAAACCGGCGGTTGATCCGACTAGCGATTCCCAGATAAAAATAGACATTTGAATCTTCCGGGCATACCTTCTCAGCTCGATTTAACACTTTAATGGCTTCTTCTGTTTCACCTTGTTTGATATAAGAAGCCCCCAATGCTGTGTAAGCGTGAATAAACTCCGGGTTAAGGTCTATAGATTTTTTAAAAACCCAAACCGCCTTGTGCAGCGCATCAACCCCATTTTCCTCCATGCAACCATAAGCAATACCCATATTATAATAAGCGTCGAGAAAGTTCGGTTTGAATCCACTTGCCATTTGGTAAGCATCAACAGCGGCTTGATACCAAGTCAGATTTTGCAACCGCAAACCTTCTTTCAACCATTCCTCAGCAGCTTTGCTTTTTTCTTGTACTTCATCTTTAGGGCGATAGAGTTGGTGAACTAAAGCCGCTCTTTGAAAATCGTTTTGGCGAATATAGAGTTGTTCAGCAATTTCCAAGTATTTCATCGCACGTTTGGGGTTCCGCAATTTTTTAATGTGTAGTGAACCGAGCAGATAATGCCCATCCGCATATTCAGGCCGGACTCTCACGGCCCTTTTGAATGCCTGCCGCGCTGCCGTGTGATAACCAAACTCTAAATAAGCTTGCCCTACCAAACCACATATACTGGCAAAAACCTGAAGAGGAGCCTCCGTGTTTTTTTTATTCATTTCATATACATCACGATTTCGACCTAATCGATCAAAAATAAAAGTCAACCAATAATCAGCTATAGCAAAGTCGGGTGCCATGGGGACGATTTTTTTAAAAGCTATGTAAGATTTCTTTTCTTTTCCCTGCATCCAGTAAGCGGTTCCCAAGTCAATATATATTTGTGGATAATTAGGTTTGAGTCTCGCCGCTCTACGGTAGTTTTCAATTTCTTCCTTGCGGTTTCCTAAAGCCATATAGACATGGCCCAGCAAATGATACGCCGGATAAGCATTTGGGCTCACGTGCAAAACATCTCGTAGTACCGCAATGGCTTCGATATAAAAACCTTGCGCGGTGAGTTTGATGCCCTCCTCAAATAATGCCGGATCTTCCCAAGGGTAAGGCAAGAGATCTTCTATTACTTGGACCAGACGAGGGACAGAGAGCTCCATACCCTTAATGGCTTCAAAATGTTCAGCTACTTCTGGGTTGCTGCTTTTAAGTTTTTCACCTAACGTGGAAAGAGCAACACCACCTTTTACCGATTTGCCCTGTTTTTTTTTCACTTTATTTTTTCAAACCCAATCTCAAAAATAATTTTTAATGATGTTCGTTATTTAATTATATTGCAAAAAAAGTATTCTACCGGAAACCTTTTCAGTCTGCGAAAGCAGGCGCGTTATCAACAAAAGAACATGGTTTATCTTTAAAGATCGAATAAAAGATTCCTCGGCTGGGGCAGATTCAGAGTCTAGAAATAAGCTACCCCGTCATCTCAATATATAGATAGTTTTATATATTAAAAACCGAAAAAAATTTTCCTATAAAGTCGGGAACTAGATCCTAGCCTTACAAAATTTTTGGTTTGGTCAAAATAATTCTAAATACTCAAAATTAATATCTTTATATGAGAAAGAACTAAAGATTAACGCGGCTTTATGGGTGTCAAAACTAAAATCACTGATCGGCATATAAAGGAGAGTTTTTGTATTGCAATATGCCACGAGTAAAAAGAACATTCAAAATGGCTACAGCAGGAACACCGAGAATCATTCCCACAAGACCAAAAAACTCCGCTCCAAGAAGAACTGCGAAGATTACTGCTACCGGATGCAAACCAATATTTTCCCCTACCACACGCGGTGTAATGATCATGCTTTCCATTACCTGAACAAAAGCAAAAACACCTGCCACACCAAGGACTGATAGCCATTCCTGAGTATGCATAAAAGTTAAAATTGCGGCCGGGGCAAACCCCAATATCAACCCTAGATAAGGAACGAGACTAAAAAGACCGGCCATGAAGCCTAAAGAAAGGCTCATCGGGGTTTCACACAAAAACAACCCAAATGCATACATAATACCCATCAATGCCACCACCATCATTTGCCCACGAGCAAAACTGGACAACACCTGGTCAATTTCATTTACCACTTCCTGAGTTTTTATCTGGAACCGAGGAGGGACCAACGCTAATAGTCTTCCATTTATAGAATCAAAATCTCTTAGGAGATAAAATATGACTACCGGAATGATCACCAGATTAGCAATCATCAATATAATATTTAATAGGTTCGAAATTGAGCCCCAAAGTAGTTTCCCTGAAAACTGTATCGCTTTCATAGGCAGCTCGCCGAAACGAGATAATCCTTCGTTGAGAATTCCTTCTACTTTTACCGGATCCAGACCTCTGACCATATCTAGTAATGGACCCAACCAGCCTTGCAATATTTCAATATAAACTGGGATATTCTGCAACAGGATTTCTGTCTGCATGCTTAATATAGGAACAAGAAAAATACAGGCTAATACTGCTATCATAAAAAAACCCACCATCAGAAACAAAACCGATATAGTTCTTGAAACACCTCCGGACACCATTTTATCCACCAACGGATCTAAGAGATAGGCCAGAGCAAATGCTATGAAAAACGGAGATACCACTCGACGGGAAAAATAAAGAAAAAAACAGACAACAATAATCACGGACAAAGAAATTAGAAATAGGTTTTTATTTTTTTCCTCATTCATGATTTACATATCCGCCATGGGCATAGGTGGAGCGTTTTTCACCTTTTCTTCGGAGGATTTTATCCCTTTCTCCCAATAACGATGAAAAGAAGGTAGTAGAAAATCTGCAAGTTTTTGACTTGTCATATCAAAGGCTTCTAGTTCTGCCAATAATTCATATTCACTTTTAACTGTAGTAAAATCGCTCTTAGCCGCAATCAAGAAAGAGTCGGCGATAGAAACAGCCTTGGCACTGATATTAACTTGAACCATTTTTATTCCAGTTGGCTTATTTATTTTTAATTTTGAAATAGCGGTTCCCACGATAACGATATCTGCCCCAGCTTTCAAGCCGATATTCCTTATATCTTCAGTATTTCCCTTAATCGCACCTAAAATAATAGCTTCAGGAATAGCATCGCGAATTTGGCCTCGGCCAATAACTTCCACTCCTGCTTCCAAAAAGTTGTTTGCAAGCTGCGTTTCTGATACGGGAACAATGTCCCAAAAAGATGAAAGAGGAGCTGTCGTAAAACTGCTTTCCTTGATTAGAACGACCACTTTGTGTTGGCTAATAGGTCCAGCGATAATACCCAAACCTGCTAAAGCCTGATTTACTGCGCCAGAAAAAAAACGAACCTGTAAAACCACTTCACTGGTCTTGTTTTCCATATCATCTAGAGATTGCAAGTACCTATAGCTTTTCACATATCTGCTTGCCCGCCGAACAATTTGCTTGAGTTCCCTCTGATTTGTAGCAAACTTTTCTTCATCCACTAAATCTTTAAATGCTTGTTCCATGGCATTTTTCATGGCATAGACTACAGCTTTCCTACGTGCTTCGACATAGTTTTCATTTTTTGCCACGATCTGCCCGATGCCTGCATAAGAATCTTTTAATATAGGTTGTGCCAGCGCAAACCCATCATCGAATTGCAATCCAAGAAAAACAAAAAGACTCAGAAACCAGTATTTTTTTATTAGAAAACGCTTCCTCATCGTTTTTTCTTTGCTGGACGATTGGCTGGGGGATCATCAATCACAAGTTTTTTAAGGGACTTTACTTCTTTCGTACTCAAAAACCGACATGCTCCTAAAGGAAGCCCTGTCA
>Ga0315316_10001731_pt1 | contig 15549 bp, 9 predicted proteins | sample M160m3416metaG_FD_203702 | JGI IMG/M metagenome (GOLD analysis project Ga0315316, IMG submission 203702) | Ammonia-oxidizing marine archaeal communities from Monterey Bay, California, United States - M1 60m 3416 | ecosystem: Environmental > Aquatic > Marine > Intertidal zone | place: USA...
GGGCCAGAATTTTTGCAGCTGTAATCAAGTTCTGCTCCAACAAAGTTAAACCAATTCTCGTGTCCGCCAAAATCATCTGCAGGACGGAAGACTTCACGTTGTTCGACTGATGTCTGATTCAGCCGGCAACAGCCCCTATTTCTTCTGCTCCGCCAGCTTCTTCGTATAACGTCCAATCTGATCCAGAAAATTGGACGGGAACTTCTGACGAATCAATTCACGTGCTTTCGCTTCGTCCCTGGCATTAAGCAGCCCCCACTTACCGCCCTCTTCAAGTTCCTTGTGATCTGCATCGCCTTTTCCCGTTGAACCTTTAATCTGACTCTGGTCAGCCCCCTGTGAACCTGCCGGATTATCGGAGGACCCTGCGCCTCCACCGCCACCGCTCTGCTGCTTGTTCTTCTGATCCATTTCTTCCAGCAGTCGATCCAGCTCCTTGATAATAGCGTCTTCCTGTTTCTGTGTGTTTTGGCCGGAACGGCCGAGATCCAGGCGACGCCCGACATCCCTCATCAAAAGAGAAATCTGTTCCATACCGTCGTCAACCTGTACAGCCAGTTCCTGCTGCATGACTTGGGCCACAACGCGGAGCCGTCCAGGTACATCCAGAGTGTTATTCAGCAACAGCGACAAACTGTCAAGAGCCTGCTGACGCTGCAAAAGCTGTGACTGACAAACCGCCCGATAGAAAAGCAGCCCTGCCGGATCGACAACATTCTCAGGAAGGAGTTCCGAGAGCAGGGGCAGCGCTTCGTCGTAGTAACGATGTTGTGTAAGCCACCGAGCGTGAAAGAGCTGAAGCTGATTCTGATATAATGGGGCTGCACGTATTCCGTCATAAATGACACCTTCAACCGGCCCCGCTCCGTTCGACTCAACCAGCAGTCGCTGGGCGGCAGAATCCGTTTCAGCAAACGAACTCACCAGCAGATCAAGGACTTCTTCACCTGACAGAACTGCCAATGCGGTATTGTCCGCCCACGGTGCGATCACTTTCTCCAGCACAGGCTGCTTCGCACCTGATGTGGCCAGCCACTGCAACAGTTCTGTTCGAACCTGGTCCGCCGGCATTTTCGCAAAAGACACGGGCGGCGCAGCCTGTACGACACCGGGTTGTCCTGCAGGGTCGTCCTGAGCCAATGCAGGCTGCATCGCAGATATCAGACCTATGATGAGCGGAATGAGAAACACCGGGGTCCGCGCTGATTCGTGTGACTTGATCATCGTTGCTGTTCCATTCGCTTTGCCAGTTCTCTCGCAGACTCTCTTAATCGATCCTGGCGTTCTGCCAATTCCCCCAGTTGAGGCAACAGGTCATCATCGTCCTCAGACGAAGAACCCCGCAACAGCTCGTTGATCTGGCGTGTGCGACGATTGACTCGCAGCTGCAGCGAACGCAACACGCGAATCTCTGCCATGAGTTCGACCAGTGGCGGTTTTTTCCGGCTCTGTGACTGCTGTTGCTGCTGCCGTTCCTCAGACTTCATTTCTTCCATCTCACGCTGCGTGGCTTCAATCAGTTCCTTCAACGCTTCAATCACGTCCGTCTGCATCGTTTGCGTGAGTAAGCTGACTTTGGTGTTCTGAAGTCGTGCAGCGACACTGCCCATGTCGAATTCAATATCCTCAACGGCAACAAGGATGGACACCGATGTACCGTCTTCACGAAGCAGACCGGTTGTCTGACTGCAGTCCTGAGACAGTTCAGCCTGTTGCTGACTCAGATCGCGGCACAGACTGACAGCATTGTCGGTCCACTCCTTTCGAGGCGTCGCGGCCAGATCCAGCGTGCCTTCGTAAATCTGTGTCTGCAGTGCGAGCATCCGCTGAAACCGAGCCTCCAGCGCCGCCAGAATCATTTCCTTTTCCTCTTCGCGCAACTGTCGCAGCATTTCTTCCAGTTCATTGGCGGCCTTCTGCAATTCGGCAATGGTCTGATCCTGCTTGTCGACCGCCTTCTCACGCTGCTGTTGCTTCAGCTGCTCCAGAGCTTCCTGCATCAGGTTGCGTGCCGCCTCCATTTGTTCACGACCAGGTGTCTGTTCCGACTGTTCACTGTCCTGACTCTGTGACGACTCTCCACTGCCACCCTGATTCTGTTTCTGTGACTTGCTGTCAGAATCAGACGGATTCTCACTCGATGACTCTTCGGACGGATGAGACGGCGGTTCTTTCTGATTGCCGGGATTCTGATCTGATTGTGTATCGTCGTTCGGACTGGCCTTCGCGTCTTTCGCCGGGTCCCCTTCCGGCTTGTCACCGGCGCCGGACGAAGGGTTCTCAGGGTCCGCCAACTTGCCGTCCGGATCTGCCTTGCCGTTTTCACTCTGAGCCTCGCCCGCCTGGGCGTCATCATGCTGTTTCATTTCCTTGAGAATCTGTTCGGCATGGTCAGCGGCACGTTGCTGCTCAGGAGCCGCATTCGACGGTGCTTTTGAGTTCTGGGTGACACTCCGCGCACCGCGCTGATCTGTCATTGTGTTGTGCACGTCCTTCAACAGCTTATTCAGACGTTCCCGGTCTTTCTCGACGGCACTGCGGCGATCTTCACTTTGCAACAGTTTGAGCAGCGTGCGCAGGCTGTCGGTCACACCAACCTGTTTTTCTGCCGCCGGCCCAAAGTCTCCGGTTCCGAGCGATCTGGCAATTTCGTCAAGATTTGCACTGATCGCGTGTTCGCGGCCTTTGCTGATAGCTCGCCGCAGTAACTCAGCGCGTTCCGGATCTTCATGGCCAAGCATATCGGCCATCTGAGACAGCAATCGTTCGAACCGAGCATATCGGCCACTGACCGCCTCCTGGTCACGCCGGAGTTTTTCCGTGGCAGAGATCGTCGGGTCGTCGAAAGCGTCGACACAGTCAAACCCAATTGCGGAAAGACAGACAAGCATCAGGAACACATACGTTTTCGATTTGCTCATTATTCTGTCTCTCCACACGGTCGACAATGCCACGCCGCTGCCTGCTCAGCAATCCGTCGCTGCTCCATTGTCCGATACCCTGTGGTCTTCTGTCCAGCGGGAATTCTGCAAACACTGAATCGAGAACATGGCCATACGCAGATACATGGCCAAATTCGACGTATTTCAATCCGGGATGCCAACAGCCCCACAAGTCGCAGCGACTCACGAAAATATGTAACCCGGACTAGAAGCCGAGATTGTTGATCTGTTCTTTCTTTGTTTCATTCAGAATTCGCTGTTGTTCTTCAAGGATGTCCTTCAAATCACGAAGTGCTTCGTGAAATTCTGCCATATCCCGCACATTTCCCAGGATGCCCCGCAGCTGGCCGATGACCGACGATACGTCACGAACTGAGGCGGCAACCAGAGACGACGCTGCGCTACCGGATGTGGCAGCCACTCGAAATTCACTGACAGATCGGTCCGCCATATCCATAGGGGCTTCGGTGATCGTCAGCAACGGCCTGACAATATTTTTCCGCATTGCTTCAGCAAGCTGCTGCGGTGGAATCGCGTTATTAATCAGCTGCAACACGATCTCCTCAAAACTTTCAGCAACGGCAGTTAGTTCGTTGCTCTGACGTCGCAGGCTGTTGCCACAGCGAGTGGCACAGGTGGTCAGGCCGATTCGGTCTTCGGCCTTGCTGTCCGGCCCTTCCGTTTCAACTCGCCAGGCAACATCCTGGTGAAACTGCAAATCGTCTCTGACACGTTCGAGTTCCTGAATGACTTCTTCGAACCGACGCCTCAGATTGATTTCACGACTGTACAGCAACGCCAGCAGTTCTTCATTACTGACAATACGGAAGACGATTGGCTCGGCCCGAGTTACGTTCGGCTTCGGAATTGTACAGCCGTCCGCCGCGACCGCCGCGACCGCAAGAGTTTGCCCTACCGTCAGATCCAGAGGCTGAACAGAAAACTGTTCAGGCCTCGATCTGTCACCCTGGCCCAGCTGATATTCAGCCGTCCCTGCCGGGAACAGGTTTCGAAACGGCCGCGGCCGCCATTCCGTTTCGTCATCAACAAGAAACTGAAATCCGGCTGACTGCAGTCCGTAGTCGTCCTGGATCTTCCCGATCATGGGGATCACGGCACGCCGAGTGATGGCGTTCCCAATGCCATGCGTACGGGTAGCGATAACCGGTGGTCTGTCCGGGATGCCCCGCACCCGCAGCAACTCCGGTGTGGCAGACGTCACATCATCTGTGTCGTGCAGGAAAAATCGCAGCGACGAATTCGATGACAACGGCAGTCCCTGCAGCGAGTGATTCTCGGCATCAGCAGCCGGCTGATCCGTCAACAGAGTGGTGTCCGGTACGTCGCCAGCCTGGTCTTCCGGCCGGGACGAAGTAATCACACGAAACCGGGCTTCAATCGTCATGCCGTCAGACGACAGCAGTGGACGGCGATCCTGAAACGCGATCTGCTGATCGTCGCGGGATGTAATGGTACAGGACGACTGATCGCCCGCCAGCTCGAAAACGTCCGTGACAATGCGAACCGAGTGCAGCGGCTTGTTACTGACAGCCTGCAACTGGAATTCGGTTTCCAGAGGCAGCGCTACTTCACTGCCCTGGACCGGAATCGTCGTTTCCATCTGTTCGTTCCAGCCGGTGTACTCAGGATAGCGGCATTCCAGCTCAATGGTGTCGATGCCGGGCGGTGTCACCGTGCGAATATCCAGCGGTCGCGGCGTCCGATAGTCACCGGCCAGAACTTCAATAGAGACGGGCTCCTGCAATCGCGTAAGAATAAAACGGAATTGGTTTTCCGTCGTCCCCGAAATGTAAGTGCGGCTGGTCGTGCCATCACTGCGAATCACATCAACTCGGGCTCGCTGGGGAACAACCCATGGCTCGCCGGCCGGCGAATCACCGTCAGGAACAACCATCACAAGCTCCAGGTCTGTACCTCGAGGATGCAGATGCAGCCGGTCAATGCCGACCCTGCGAAACTCGACACGGCGATCACCAGGCTGAGCGATAACGAAAAAGTCCAGTGAGGAAGTGCGCACATGATACGATTCCCGGCACAGCACAAAAGCATTCCACCATCGTTCCGGCGATCCGGGATGTACAACACTGAAACCAATCAGTGACAGCAGCAGAATTCCGGACGTAACGCATCGTTTCTTCAGCGGGCCGAAGTTGAAGACATCGTCCGCCCGCACGCTGCCAGCAACCGTATTGGCCTGATCAGCCGTGCGCTGCAACATGCGGCGAACAACCGGACCAGTTGCCGGGTAGCCATGCGTTCCTTCCACTGTTGTGATCAGGCGATCCTGGAACTGCGGAAAATGGCGTTCCAGCAATAACGCAATGTCGGCATCCGTAATCCGCGAGAACAGAGGCACCAGGACATATCGAAACACCAGCCGCAGGCTGCCCAGAAGCATGATGACAAGAAAAATGAATCTGAGTCCGACTGGCAACTCGAGCTTCTGCAATGCGAACCATCCGGCGTCAACTCCGGATGTCAGCCAGAAAACAGTGACAGCGACAGACAACACCTGTAATATTCCGGACAGAACCAGGTACCGTCGCACCTTGGACCGCAGCGCAGTGATCAGTGATCGGACGGCTGATGGCAGTTCGACTGACGTTTCTGTTCTGTTGAAGGATATGTCAGACATAACGGTTTACGACAACCTCACCACGCGTCTGAGCGCCCATTCGAAACCAAGCAGACCGATCATCACGAACATCATCCACTGTCGGTCCCACAGAGTTCTCAGCTGTTCATCCACCATGACAGGTTCGCTGCGATCGGGAAGGAGTCCCGGCAAGCGCTGCACCAGCTCCTGCGGACTCAGGTAAGCCCCACCCGTGTTCTCCGTCAACCCTTTCAGCAAACGTACGTCCTGTGATGGATCTTCGGACTCAAGGTTCGGTACGACAACCTCAATGCTGGCCTGCAATACATCACCGGACTCCGGAACCGGCACGCTGACTCGAAAAACACCCTGGCGGGCCGGACGGAACGTGTTCGCAAACTGTCCGGGGCGACGAACATCTGCACGCAAGGCGTCCGGCACGGCAACAGGCCGACCTTCTGAATCGACAATGGATACAGGCACCGACTCACGACGCAGTTCCTGCATCCGCGAATCATATAACTGTGCCCGCAGAGTGACGGCCTGCCCTGGCGACACCTCGGTTCTGTCCAGCAGCAACAGGCCACGTGAGCGACCTCGGCTGCGACGCCCCTGCCCGACTTCGCGAATCAGACCTGTCCAGAATCGCTGGTGACCTTCCGCACTGATCGCTCGCAGACGCCACGTTTCTGCAGAGCCGACAAACATGGTGCGGCCTTTGCCGTAAAACTGAGATGCCAGAAATGGCGGCTGGCCGTCTCGGGTTTTCGCACGCGGGTTGCCGTACTCGGCAAGTACAACTGCACCGTCACGAACCGCGCGCACAGGATAACTGCGATAGATCCCCTTAAATGTCTGCCACAGGTTAACATCTGTCTTGCCTGTGGCATCAGCAATCTTAAGAAATTCACTGGCACGACCTTCGGATGTCAGCGTGACGGGCCACGGCTGACTGGCTCGCTGAGTAACTCGCAAATCCGTGAGTATCCGGTTCAGGACCACCGGATACAGCACAGCAATGTCACGATATTTCTCGCTGTCACGCTCCACCTGGGCCGTAAACAGTTCGCCGGCGACAAAGATGATTCCGCCGGAATGCTCGTCGACCCATCGATTCAGAAACTTCTGCTGTTCCAGGGAAAGCAGCGACCAGTTGGCATCAAAGGCCACAATCACGTCATACTCAAACAATTCTGCCTCTGTCTTTGGAAACGACGTCAACAGATTCTCAGCTTCCTGTGAGACAAAACTCAGGTTATCGTTGGTCACAGTCTGCAGCCAGACATCAGATTCGATACCACTGTGTCGATACAAAGTGTTCCTGACAAATCGGTATTCACGCATGGGACCACTGGAAATGATCAGAACCTTTTGTTTGCGATCCGTAATTTCGACTTCACGGCGACGCTGATTGTCTTCGATCGTCAGTTCCACGGCGGCATCGTCATTGAGTTCGGCAACTGCAATGTATTCGTATTTTCCGGGGACAGACAATTGCTCCTGGAACTGCACTCCAGTCGGAACGCCCGGCTCTGCCAGCTGAAACGGCTCTTCAGCAACCTGTTTGCGGTCCTTACCATCGCTGCCGGAAGACTGCTGAAACAGTCGCACGACACCGGACTGTTGCTGCATGCCGCTGCCCTGCAGCATCACCGAAATATCAAACGGATCGCCCCGATGCACATCCGATGGAGATTGCATTCCTGCGACCCACAGATTCATTTGAGTGCGCGGACTGCCGACACCGACAGCAATCAGTCTGGTATCACTTCGTTCAGCGCGCAGCCGCGCAACCTCGGCGTCAAGTCCGGCATTGGAACGGCCGTCCGTCAACACGACGAGCCCGGAAAGCGTACGTCCGGAAAGTTGCCCCACCAGTTGATGCAGGGCCTCACCCAGGCGAGTTTCGCCACCTCGTGGCTGCAAAATCGTCTCCCATTTCCGATCAGTCTGTTCCGGCGAAAGCAGAGTCGAATCGGCCAGGTTCACTCGTCGTGTCGCGGCGTCCGCTGAATCGGGCGAAACAGAACCCACCGGGTCTGCGCCGTCGCCCTCAGGGCTCGCCTGACTGACGAAGGATGTTTCTTCATCAGCCATGATCGCCTGCGGTCCCGTCAACGCGGAATCAAATGTATAGACGGAAACAGCATGCGTCGAGCTGAGCACCTTCAGCAGGCCGGATGTCACCAGTATTTCCTGAACCGCCTGAGCTCGTGTTGTGGCATCAGGTGCCGTGGAACTGGCGTCGGAAGCGTCAACGTCATCTGACGGATACCCCATCGATAACGACGTGTCAACCAGCACTCCAACGCGTGACTTCTGCACCTGAGTCGTCTGCATCCGTTCACGCGGATTCAGCAGTACGATCATCGTCAGAACCAGCACCACAGTCCGCAGCAGCAATAACACCGTTCGCCACGGCATGGACAAAAACCGACTGTCACGCAGCGACGTCCAGGCAGCCAGACCAAACAGTACTGCAAGTCCGGCAAGCAGCAGCAGGATCCCGGTGGTCGACTCCGGCAGATCCAGTTCTGTGGTGCGGAACGCCTGTGTTTCTGCCTGAGCAAGAACGGCCAGTCCGCGTAACGACACGTTCATGTCCTCACCTCCGGGTGAAAACTCAAACGCAGCGACATCAGTTGTTCACAGACCAGAACAAAGATCAACAGCCCCAGCAACAGCCATCTCATCTCCCGCCCGGCATCACTGCCGGAAAGTCCCCCGGCAACGTCGGCCGCAATCACGCGCACATGGCCGGATTCGGATAACGCTTCCACAACTGCGGCATCCGCAACAGCAAGATCACTTTCTGTCGACGGAACACTCATAGCCAGCCATGTCTCGACGCCTTCTCCGTCCTGTCGAAATCGCTTTAAACGATATACGCCAGGACGGTTGGCCTGTGGCACGGATACCGCCAGTCGTTCAGCGGGTCCCGTACCGGACGTGTCTGGTGCTGCAGCTGAGTTGTCGCCGTCCCCTCCCGTAGCAGATGGCAGAACGGGCGCGGCCACCAGTCGCAGGAATGAATCGGCCGCGGCATCCTCTGCATCGGGCGGCAGAAAAACCTCAAGGGAATCCGTGTACTCGCTGACGGGCCATTCAAACCGCAGCAGTCCACCAACGTCGCGTGATTCAACCGACCTGATCGGGTGCTGCAGGTATTGATGAATCAGCAGATGCATCACCACATAACCTGGTGCTGCCGGTGAAACGGGCCAGTTGCTCCAGCGTTTTCCCGCTGACGTCAGGAACGTCAGCACTCGCCCGCGGCCCAGAGCATGTTCCAGAATCAGAGGATCCCCGTTCTGCAGCCGTGCCAGCACCCGCACAGATTCGTCACGGTTGTCTTCCTGTTCACCGTCTGACGCCGTTTGAAACCATTGAGAAATCTGAACAACGTCACCAAACGGACTGTCGGGGATGTTGTACACAGCAAAGATGGGATGCCTTTCAAATACCGGATTCAGGAACGATTCATCATCCTGCAGCACGTCTGAAGCGACAGACTGAACACTGCCCAGCAGCACAGGAAACAGTTTCCTGCCGTCAGTCTGCAATGTTGTGTTGTACCAGGTCGTATTGGCCTGATCATCGGGAAACCAGGCAACGCCGCCGCCGCCAGACACATAGGCGGCAAGCAGTTCGGTAGCGTCTGCCGGCAATTCTCGCACGTTAAGCAGATAAATGCAGTCATACGTCTGCAGCGGAGCAGACGTCAAAACATCAGACGTCCGGATCTCCGTCGCCAGACCGGTCAACTGCGGATCTGCGCTCAAAGCTGCCGAAACATATTCTGCGTCCTGCTGACGGGCTTCATCATCCACCAGCAATATGGCACGTTTATCCGTGACTTCGACGACAACAAAACGACTGTTGTCTTCCCGCAGAGCATCTTCATCCAGACGAATTTCCACTTCATGCTGCCCGGGCGAATCAAAGATCAGGTCATGCGACACAATCGCCTCTTCACCGGCTTCGACATCCGGAACCAGCACATTTACAGGCAGCACAGAACCATCCACTCTGACCGTGGCCCGCAGACCGCTGGATTTTTTTCTGCCGTGATTCTGCAGCGTCAGATTCAGCCGCCAGGGAACACCAACAGCCACGCCGAATGTGTCGGCTGTCAACTGCTTCACAACCATGTTCTCAGCAGAATCGGTCACAACCTGAACCAGCGTGACATTTGCGTCGATTGAATCAAGCGACTTCAGGGCGGCCGCAACTTCAGGATGCCCCTGCCAGTCGGAAGCTCGCAGATCCGTGATCATGTGTACTCGAGGAGAGATTCCGCCATCGCCGGACAGGACATTTTCTGCCGCCGCCAGTGCTGCCGTTGGTGTGACGGCGTGGAATGAACAGGTCAGATTCCTCAGACGCGGAGTCAGTTCCTGCAGCAGCGCATTATCGAGAGCGCGGTCAGTAACAATTGGACGATCCGGCCCGGACGTTGTCAATACGGTCACTCGCAGCGATCCGGGCCGACTGCCGCCCTGGGAAAGCATCTTCTCCAGCGTCTCCACCGCCCGATCAAATACGATTCTGTCACTGTCTGTTTCGCGCATGGAAAGAGAATCGTCGACGATCACCACATGATGGGTGGTCGCTCCACGCAACATCATCATCCTTGATGGATCCAGAACAAAACGGGCCAGCAGCAGCATGATCAAAATAACAGCCAGGATCCTCAGCAACAGCAGCAGTAATTGTTCGATGATCAACCGGCGACGATTCAATTCATCGCTCTGCAGCAGAAACTCCATCGCGGCAAAACGTACCTTCTTGTACCGCAGACGACTGAGTAAATGGATAATGATGGGAACGGAGGCCAGCGCAGCACCCGGCAGCACAAAGCCTGGATTCAGAAAAAACTGCGACAACCACGACATATCTACAACTAGTGACCAGCGGCAGGCCGTCAGCCGACAGTTCCTGAGAACTGAGAACTGAAAACCGAAACTGCTCCCTACTTTCCCGTCATTCCAATTCTGAAATTCAACAGATGCGATAACACAGCGTCCAGGTGATCGCTGGTGCGCACAAGTTTATAATCGATAATGCTTCCCGCGCAGCGACGCCGGATCGTCTCCTGAAATTCTTTCACCGCATCCAGATATCCCTCGCGCAGGGCAGCCGGATCACACGTCAGCTTTCCGCCATCTTCCAGACCTTCGAAACGAAGCGTGCCCGCGTAATCGAAGTCCAGCTCCTGGTCGTCCATCGTATGTACAATCAGCACTTCATGTTGGCGCTGCCGCAACAGTTGCAGCCCCCTGAACAACTGATCGCGGTCACACAACAGATCTGATATCAGAATAACGATGCTGCGATGAGACATCGCTTCAGCGGCCCTTCGCAGCACGCCGATCATGTCCGTTTTGCCGCCGGCTGTTTCTGCGGACAGTCCCCGCAAAACCGCACTCAGATGATTGTGACGACTGCTGGAAGGAATCAGACTGCGAATCTGCGAATCGAACAGACCGACTCCGACAGAATCATTCTGCTTCAGCACAAGCATCGACAGCGCCGCAGCCACAGTCTGTGCGTAGTCAAACTTTGTCAGCGAACCAGTGCCGAACTGCATCGATTCACTGCCATCGACCAGCAGCACAACCCGTACGTTGGTGTCTTCTTCGAACTGCTTCAGAAAATACCGGTCAGTGCGCGACCAGACCTTCCAGTCAATACGCCGAGTGTCATCACCAGGGACATATTCCCGGTGCTGTACAAATTCAGTGGACTGACCAAAGTACGGACTTCTGTGCAATCCGGAAACGAACCCTTCGACGACTTTGCGAGCTCGCAGTTCCAGACGTGAAATCTTCGCGATTTCGTCAGGCTGCAAAAATCTTTCCAAGCCGTGGGTCACTGGTCAGTTCGCTTTCCTTGTCCGGAGTTTCCTGAATCAGTCGTTCGATGACCTTGTCAGACGTAATGCCTTCACTTTCAGCCGTGAAGTTGGGGGTAATTCGGTGTCGCAGTACGGGGGCCGCAAGGGCCTGAATATCTGCTGTGGACACATGAGAGCGACCGTCCAGCAGAGCTCGCGTTTTCCCACCCAGCAATAGATTCTGCATCGCTCGGGGGCCTGCGCCCCAGCCCAGCCATTCGTTGATCCAGTCCGGCGCCCCGGGCTCGCCAACACGTGTCTGACGCACAATCGCCAAAGCGTAGTTGATAACGTGATCGGTGACCGGAACCTGTCGAACGATGCCCTGTATCTCAAGCACCTGATCAGCAGACAGCACCGACTCCGGTTCTGCCTTCGTATTCGAAGTCGTCTGACGTGCAATCTGACGCTCTTCTTCAAACGACGGATACCTGACAAACACCTTGAACATGAAACGGTCCTGCTGAGCTTCCGGCAGAGAATACGTGCCTTCCTGCTCAATCGGATTCTGCGTCGCCAGCACGAAAAACGGATCACTGAGCTGGTGAATCGTCTGTCCGACGGTGACTTGTTTTTCCTGCATCGCTTCCAGCAATGCAGCCTGCGTCTTGGGTGGTGTACGGTTGATTTCGTCTGCCAGAATCACGTTATGAAACAGCGGACCTTCGATAAAACGAAATTCCCGCTGCCCGGTGTCACGGTTTTCCTGCAGCACATCCGTCCCCGTGATGTCGGCCGGCATCAGGTCAGGTGTGAATTGAATTCGGGAAAAGTCCATCGACAGGCATTTGGCCAGCGTGCTGATCATTAACGTCTTGGCCAGCCCGGGAACTCCTTCCAGAAGGCAGTGTCCCCGACTGAACAGAGCAATCAGCAACTGATCGATCACGTCGTCCTGCCCGACGATCACCTTGCTCATCTGTTCTTTAAGCTGTGTATGAGCTTTGTGCAGCAGATCTATCGATTCGGCCGAAGATTCGGTATTCGTATCCGACATTCAATTCTTTCACAGACATCGCTTAACCCACAGCCCCTGAAGGGCCTGTGCCGCAAACCGCTTTTCTCGATTCGCTTGCAGATAGGGGCTAATCGAACGCTTTCTCAACTTGATAAAGACACAATTTCATCTCAATTCAGGACGCTGGGCCACCGAATTCAAGATGAATGAGGTAGCGAATCATACCAAACTGCATAACCTTGAGAATGAACCCGGTGGTCTCGACAGGGTTTTCCGGAAATCGTTCAGATTTGTGGGTCCGGCCGCGGCGGACTCGAGTGCGTCATGACCATCAGGCCCCTTCAGAGACCTGGAGCTCCCGAAGTTCTTCCACAACTTTGTGATACTCGCCGGACACATCGTTCAAATTCCAGACGTCTTCCGGTTTCGCGTAAAGTGCTGCGTTCCCTTGCTGTTTGCCCTTCGTCTGTACATACAGGAAGTCAACAGTCCGCACAGCCGCTACCTCGCCGGCGTCAATCAACAGATAACGATCTGACTTTCTGCCCGGATTCTCGGCCAGTCGCAACAGGTTTGCGGGGCCGCTGGCTGAATGCTGTCGCCGGGTGCCTTCAAGCTCATCGGCGATCGTCCCCGCAATGTCAAAACTGCCAGTCAGCGTCTGAACCCGAATAGGCGGATGCGACGATTGAATCCACAGTGGCACGCGAACATCAGATTCAAACAACAATGACTGAAACCGATCGGGCTGGCAGACGGCCCCGCCGCCAAGAAACGTGATCATCAGCACATCCAGAGAGTCGCTGACAATCTTCTCCGCCTTTGCCACCACTTCAAAAATCTGTTCTGCACCAGCGTCTGCGGGCAATACCACGTGAACCCACAGGAACAACGGAGTGGAAATCTGTGTCAGTTGTTCACTGACCGAATCAACCACGCTGACAATGCCAGCGCCGCTCGTCGCAGACACATTAAGCCACGCGGGCAATTGCCGGGCTGCTTCATCTCTGACATCCCCGGCAAGAACCATTCGGACTGACAGTTCACCAGCCGACGCCTTCGCACGCAGATGCGCAAATGACTCATCTCCACCAAGAGCTTCGAACGGGCACTGAGCTGCTGGTTGCTGCAGATAATGGTTTTCGAAGACGAGTGACCAAGCCGCCATTCGACCGTAAAACTCGTCCAGCCCATCACATGTCGATGCCGGGCAGCGACTGAAAGTCAGCAGATGAATTCGATGGGACATCATCTGAACGCCCTGGACGGAAAATTGCGGCTACTCATCCAGCATCGTCCTCAGCCGAATCAGTTCCGGAGTAAATGTATCAATGATGTGATTGATCGTCTCTCGCTCATCAGTGTCACATTTCTTCAGTTCCGGGCGAATCTGCTGCCATACCGCAACAACTTCATCGCATTCGTGACGGTGGTTCGTCGCATTTCGACCAGCCAGCAACTGCTGTTCCAGATGATGGCAATGGTCCACCAAAGTCTGCGTCCTGGCCATAAGACTTCGATTGTGATTCCCGGAGTGTGCCTGCCAGCGACGAATAGCCGTGATCAGGTGTTCGCCCATGTTCTCCAGCGACGAAGTCAGCTTCACCAGAGCGTTCCGATCAAAGGCCACGTGGATACCCAGCGTTCGCTTCAGTGATTCCATCGTCTGGCGAATTGAACGCAGCGATGCCCGGGTCTGAACACCGGGACTGGGAGATAGATAAAAGGCAAACACTTCCCACGCTTCGTCAGCGAAAACCCACGCCTCAGCAATCGCTTCGGAACTTTCCTCCCGGTGCACAAGATCGTCCAGATTCTGCACATTCCCGTAGGCCGCATCAGCCGCTGCAGCCACCGCGTCGGCATCGGGCAGAGACATCATCTCATCCAGCGTGATGGACTTAAACAGCTGGGTCAATTCGTGGTCAACGTCATGAACCAGATGAAGCACAAGATTACGATCAATATCAATTTCCAGTCTCAGTAATTGATGAATCGCATGATGCGAGTCACGAATACGTCTAATGGTTCGCGGCGGGAATTTTCCCGCATAGCCATCAAGTTCTTCCTCAGCCGACTGCCAGGACCGATAAAGATGCAGATACTCCGTAACCGCTTTCGGATACGACACTCTCCTGGAAACAAAATGTGCGAAATAGTCAGCCTCCTGACTTAGCCGACCCAGGCTGCGCAACAGCCTGTTGTGGCCGGTGCCCGGGCGAGGTACCGTGTCACGCACGTCGTCGATCAGATCACGAAGATAAGCTGTCAGCGTATAGGCCTCGCGAGTCAGGTCGGTATTGTCAAACTGTTCCTGAATTCCGATCAGCGAACAATACTGAGCATCCAGTCGCGCGACTCGTTTGATACAGGCCCGGGTCTGGAGACTTAGAGACCGGCACTGATCCAGCTGGTGTGACAGGGCTGTCCACTGGCTGTTGAGCCCACGATACTCATCCATCATTGCCAGATGATTTGACTGTCGTGCACTCCTCTGACTCAACGCAGTGGCACTCGCATGCAGTTGTATGGCTGCCTGCAGGTGTCGACGAACTTCGAAGCTCCGGCTGGCATCAGTGTTCAACAGTGCCGAAAGCGCACCACTTTCCTGAGCGTAACTTGCGATCAGAGGCCGCAGTTTGTGCATTTCGGGAGTCACACGGCCGGGTCGCAGAGGCTCCACCGCGCCACTTCGTCGCTGGGACTTTTCCAGCTGTGATTCAATCAAAGCTCGCAGCAATCCTCTGGCAATGTCCTCACCGCCCTGAGCATTAAGAACCGGAGACGCCACGCTCACATGAACGACAACAGCACATAGAACGGCGCAAACTGATTTTCCAGACATCTTGAAGGCTCCGTAACATCTACTGACAATCCGTTCTCCGAAGAAGTGTAGGTGCGTATTGTGAAATGAACAGCCTGTTTCAAACGCCGCACACGATTTCAATACCCTGCTGCCATCCCGTCTTTGCGAGACTCTGATGCGCCAAAGTAAACATCACGATCAGCGTCGTAACGAATGCCCTGATAGCCGCCAAAACTTCCTCGCGCTGACTTCAGTTTGTGTCCTCGGGCCTTCATACCGTCACGCACGCGTTTGCTGATACCGCTTTCCAGAGCCACCGCACCGCCGTCG
>Ga0315316_10001732_pt1 | contig 15532 bp, 15 predicted proteins | sample M160m3416metaG_FD_203702 | JGI IMG/M metagenome (GOLD analysis project Ga0315316, IMG submission 203702) | Ammonia-oxidizing marine archaeal communities from Monterey Bay, California, United States - M1 60m 3416 | ecosystem: Environmental > Aquatic > Marine > Intertidal zone | place: USA...
ACCGTTTTTCTTTAACCAAAATACTAGTTTTTAAAAGATCTGAAGCAAAATGTGTTGCAGTAGATGCACTTCCACCATTGCCTAGAAGAAAGATTTTTTTTCCATCTTCTCTAGCTTTAACTAATACATGAAAAATTTCCTCAATTTTGGAAACATGATTTTTTTCTAATTTTTCAATAGACTCTATCTGAGATTCCAAATTTTTCTTAATTTCTTCTTTTATATTCATGATAACTTTTTTTATTACTCACTCAAATTTTGAACCGTTGCATTTGAATTTTTATATTTAAAATCAATATACGATACACCTAACTTTTTTAACTTTTTTATAATTTTTGCTTGTTTATTCTTTTGGGCATATACAAAGAGGTGTCCACCTCCACCTTGACCGGTAACTTTCATAGCCTTTGAACCATTCAATTCAACTTGTCTACAAATAGAATCAATTCTTTCGTTGGAAATGCCTTTTGCAAATTGTTTTTTTTGTTCCCAACCCTCTCGTAAAAAGTCTTCAAATTTTGTAAGGTCATTTTGTTTAAATGCATCATGAAGTTCCAAAGATAATTCACTTACTTTGTGTAATGCTTCCATAGTTTTTTGATTTAAACGATTAATGTTTCTAGATTGAATTTTTAGAATATCTGCTGAAGGTTTTCTCTCTCCTAAAAAAAATAGCATGGAATTTTCTTCAAATTCTTTAAGTGTGTTTTTTTTTAATTTTATTGGTTCAACTTTTACTCGGTCTTTAGAAAATTTGTACATATTAAATCCTCCAAAAACGGCTGCGAATTCATCCTGTTTTCCAATTCCCCACTTTAAAACATCGTGACCAATTCGATATATTGTCATGGCAATTTTATGTTTATCCCATTCTTTTCCTTGTAACTTCAAAATAGTACTGACTAAATTTGATGCTAGTGAAGAAGATGCACCTAATCCAGAACCTGGTGCAACATCAGCTGAAAAAAATAAATCTATTCCTTTTTTAAATTTCATTTCTTTTAAACACGTAATAGCAATTCCATGACCAACTTTAGGAGATTGATTATAGATTTTTTCAGTTTTAAAATATTTAAAAAAATCCGGGGATAAACCTTGATAAATTTTATCAGAACGAATTTTTGCTGCAACAAATGTGTACTTGTTTATCGTTGCCGAGATAGAATAACCATCAAATTTATTGTGATATTCTTCCATATCTGTTCCACCGCCAATAAAACTAATTCTTAATGGAGCTCTTCCTATTAACATGCCGTTTTTAAAATAAAGCTTTATTTATCAATTTGTAAGAAATTATTTTATTATGAATCTTGAAAATTTGAAAGATACAAATGTTTTAGTTACAGGTGCAGACGGTTTTATCCCTAGCTTTGTTTGTGATAGATTAGTTGAATTAGGTGCCAATGTTACAGCTTTAGTAAGAAGAAATTCAAGTAATTATTTAAAATCAATTTTACATTTACAAGATAAAATAAAAATTAGATGGGGTGATATTACTGATCTTCCATTATTAATTTCTGAAACTAAAGAAAATGATATAATTTATCATCTTGCTGCACAGAGTCACGTTCAATACTCTTTACATAATCCTGCCGAAACTTATCAAACAAATACTATAGGAACTATGAATGTTTTAGAAGCTGCAAGATTAAATGATGTAAAACGAGTAGTACATGCAGGAAGTGCTGAAGTTTATGGAAAACCAGAAACAGTACCAATTACAGAAGAACATCCTTTAGTTCCAAGAAGTCCATATGCTGCAGGAAAGGTTGCTTCTGATAGATTGATGTATTCATATTATTGTACTTATGATTTGCCGGTGGTAATGTCAAGATTCTTTGGAATTTATGGACCTAGACAAAGTATTGAAAAGGCAATTCCAAAATTCATACTCCAGATTCATAATAATATTCAGCCTACAATATATGGAGATGGAAAACAAAGTAGAGATTACATGTATGTCACAGATGCTGCTGATGCCTATGCAAGATTAGGTATAGCAGATAATGTAGAAGGAAAAGTCGTAAACATAGGTACTGGTACTGAAATAGATATTGCTACGTTGGCAAAATCATTGATTAAATTAATGAAGTCAAATCTAGAACCAATTTTTTCAGGAAAAATTAGTGATGGGGAAGCAGGAAGATTATTTTGTGATCCATCAAATGGAATGAAAACTCTTGATTGGAAACCAACTATTAGTTTTGAAGAGGGTTTATCAAAAACAATTGAATATTACTTGCAAAACACATATCTTTTCAATTATTCTAAATTTACAATTTAAAAATATGAAAGCAGTGTTACTATCTGCAGGATTAGGAACTAGACTTTTACCAATTACAAAAAAAATTTCAAAACAAATGATTCCTATTGCTGGAAAACCATTGTTAGAGTATATCATTAGAGATTTAGTTTCATGCGGAATAGATCACATATGCATAGTAGTTGGACATCTAGAAAATCAAATTAAAGAATATTTTCATGAAGGTGAAAAATTTAATTTAAAAATCCAATATGTCTTACAAAAAAACTATAAGGGTACAGCCGATGCAATCCTTTATGCAAAAGATTTTGTAGGAAATGACCCATTTTTATTATATCATGCTGATACAATCATTTCACCAGATTTTATAAACAAAATAAATCAAATGAAAAATTCAAGTTATGATGTTGAAATTCTTACCTCAAAAGTTCCTGAATCATTATTAAATTCAGTTGGAACAGTAGTAACTGACAAGAAAAATTTTGTAATACAAATTGATGAAAAATCTAATCAACCCAAATCAAAGTTAGGTTGGTCAGGTGTAGCTATTTTCAATAATAATACTATTTTTGAAGAAATAACAAAATTAGATTTCCAAAATTCTGAGGAAGTTAACATAACTGATGGAATAAATAGATTAATTTCTTTGGAAAAAACGGTACATAATTCTACTTGTTCTTCTTTTATTGATTCTGGGACACCAAATGGACTACTTACAGTATCAAAATATATTTTAAAAGAAAAAATATTAGATGTTGAATATAAATTAAAAAATTCAAAAATCACAAAACCAACTTTTATTGGAAAAAATTGTGATATTGAGAATGATTGTCTTATTGGTCCTTATACCTCTATAGAAAATAATGTATTAATACACGAACATGTCACAATACAAAATTCAATAATTTTAGATGATGTAGAAATTTCTCCAAATCAAAAAATTATTGATAAAATATTTTCAAAACATGGAAATTTATCTGCGACTTAGTTTTTGATTTATAAAATTTTTTTAATTAATTCAAGTAATGATTGCTGTTTTTCTAATAATATTCCTTCACAGCCAGCATTATTTGCAGCACCCAAATCCGTTAAAGAATCTCCTATAAAGAAACTTTTTTTCAAATCTATGTTAAACTCCTTGGATGCTTTGAAAATTAAACCTGGTTTTGGTTTTCTACAATCACAATTTGCTTCAGGTTTATGAGGACAAAAATAAATTGAATCCAAATATGTGTTATTTTTTTTTAAATATTTTTTTAATTCATAGTGAATTGCATCAAGTGATTTTATTGACAATAATTTCCTGTCTATGGCTGATTGATTTGTTATAATGATTACCAGAAATCCATTATCTCTTAAAATTTTAATAGATTCAGCTACACCATCTAAAATTTCAAACTCATCTAGTGATTTTACATAATCGTCTCTTTTTTTATTAATTACTCCATCTCTATCTAAAAATGCTGCTTTATTTTTCATTTAAGATCTTTAATAATTTCTTTTATTCCTTCATCAAGATTTATCCAATTTTTATAGTCAAATTTTTCTTCAATTTTTTTTATATTTGGTTTATAAAACTGAGTTTCACTTTTACGTGCTTTCTTAATTTTTATTTTCACATCACTATTCAATAATTCTATAATGATTTCTGCAAGTTTTAGTACTGTGATGTTATCTTTTGATCCAACATTAAAAATTTGTTTTGATGATAATTTTGGATTTTTAATTACAAGTTTTAATATATTAAGTACATCATTTACATGTACCAAATTTAATTCCTGTTTTCCTCCTTGTACAAAAATTATTTTTTCCTGAATTGCAGTATTTAGCATTTTTTTTACTACAAATTTTTCTCCATTTATTCCATAAATATTACTTATACGCAAAATTGTATAATCAAGTTGATATTTTTTATTTGCAAATGTAATTAGATTTTCAGCAAATGATTTTGTTAACCCTAAAAAATTATTAGGTTGAACAAAATCATCTTCTGATGAGTTTTTATTCTTTGTTTCACCATATACTTCTCTTGATGATGTAAAAATTAATTTTGATTTTGTTTCAATACATCCTAAAATAACATTTAGAGTCCCAAGAACATTAACTTTAAATGCTAATTCAGAATTTTCTTCACAATCGTTCATACTTCCAAAATTAGCAAAATGTAAAACTATATCAGGTGAATGTTTTTTTAATATTTTTCTAAATTTTTTATCTTCAATAGAACCATTTTCATAAATAAAAAAATTTTTTTTTTTGGTAATATTTTTTCTTGAAAATGATATAATTTCAAAATCATTCAAGAATTTTGAGATAAATTCACTACCAAGAAATCCTGAAGCACCAGTAATCAGAATTTTTTGCATTATAAAACCTAGTCAATATATTCCCATAAAATTGCATCATTTTGTTTAATTGTTCTGTTAACTTTCTTTCCCAATATTTGATTAAAATATTTTGGTTCTATTCCAACAGCAGGTCTTTTGGTTAGTAATTTTTCTTCTGTCAAAATTTCTCCTTCTTGAATATCCATAGAAGCTGTTATTGATTTTCTTGTTTGAGTTCTTAGTTCAACTTCTGAAATTTGTGGTGATTTAATTCCATCTCCTTTCATACTTTCCACAATTCGAATTTCAGAAATTAGTTTTTTAAGTCCAGCAGGATCTATTGAAAAAAAATGATCCGGTCCAGGTAATTTTTTATCTAAAGTAAAATGTTTTTCAATAATATTTGCACCCATACTAGCTGCTACAATATCTACAAGTAATGGTTCTCCATTATCAGAATATCCAATTGGACATTGAAATTTTTTTCTTAATGTATCCATTGCTAGAAGATTAGTTTCATGTGGTTCTGTTGGATAATGAGCAATACAGTGCAATAGAATAATTTTTCTATTTCCTTCATAAAGACATGCATTAACAGCATTCTCAACCTCATCCATATTTGCTAGGCCTGTAGAAATAATCATTGGTTTATGCATTTTTGCTACATGTTTGATTAATGGAATATCTGTCATGTCTCCGGATGCAATTTTAAAACATGGTACATCTATTTCATTCAAATAATCAGAGCTTTGACGATCAAAAGGGGCAGAAAAAAAAGTAATTCCAACATTTTTTGCATGATCTTTTAATTCCGAAAATTTTTCATGAGCAAGTTCCGCATCTTTGAATCCTTTGAAAAAATTACTTGATGGGGTAAGAAATTGTTCTGATTTGTATGTTTGAAATTTAACAGCATCTGCACCACAATTTTTTGCTTCTTCAATTAGATTTTTAGCTAATTTGATATCTGTGTTGTGATTTAATCCTGCTTCCGCAATAAAATATGTAGGCTCATTAGGGCCAATGGATTTTCCATCTATTTCAACAGCTTTGATATTTGAAAAATAATCCATTTCAATAGAATGGAATTAGATTTACCTAAAAACCTTACTTAGTAACAATTCATTTAAAATATAATAGGTGCGAATCATAAAATTTTGAAATAATTTGGGGAAAAAATCATTAAAAATTTTATTTAGAATTTCAGGTGGTCGTGCAAAAAATAAAGAATATGGTTTAGGACACATTTATCATGCAATGAATCTTGCAACTAGATTAAAAAACTGTGAATATTTTTTTCTTGTTGAAGATTTTGGAAGAGCAAAAAAATTGTTAGAATCATATGGATATCAAAATATTTTCTTATTAAAAAAAAATATTGACGTTAAATCGGATGTTGAAATTACAAAAAAAATAATATCTAAACACAATATAGACATTTTAATTGTAGATAAACATGATTTTAAAACAAAATCTTATTCCAAATTAATGAAGAAAGTTATCAAAACGGTTGTCATATCTGATGTCTATAAGATTGATTATGAAGCTGATTTAGTAATTAACGGTTTTATTGGATTCCAAAATTCAATTATTACCAATAAACTAGGAACAAAATGTCTATTGGGGCCAAAATATCAAATTCTAAACAAAAAATATGAAGACAAAATTAAAACAAGGAGGAAAAAATATTCTCTTTTAATTACCTTTGGAGGTTTTGATGAACAAAATATTATCGAAAATATTTGTGATGAATTAGAAAAATATCTAGATATGATTAAGATTAAGATTATTACCGGATATGCAACAAATTCATCAAAAAAATTAAAATATTTGAAAACAAAATACCCTCACAATTTTTTTACTATTTCAGAAACACAAGATCTTAAAAAAGAAATTTCTCAATCAAATTTTGGCATATGTGCTGGAGGAATAACTACTTATGAATTTGCAACTCTAAAAATACCTTTTATTATAATTTGTCAATATAAACATCAATTACAAACTGCAAAAGAATGGGAATCTCAAAATTATGCTATTAATTTAGGTCTTCCAAATTCAAGAACCAAATATAAAATTCGAAAAGCTCTAAATGAAATATTTACAAATAAACCTGCTTTAATCCCAAAAAATAATCTTGTTGACGGTTTTGGTGCAGGCAGAGTAGCTGAAAATATTAAAAAATTAGTTTAAAATAAATTCTATTCTTACCATGCTGTCCATCCACCATCAACAATTAGATTTGAACCAGTCATGTATGATGACATATCTGATGCCAAGAATAAGATTGCACCAATATATTCATCTTTTTTTGCCATTCTGCCTAACATAGTTTTTTCGGAATAATTTTTGATGAATTGTTTTCCTTGAGCGTTTACATTTTCTACTCCTCCTGGAGAAAATGAGTTCACACGTATTCCAGTTCTGTTCCAATATGATGCTAAATATCTTGTCAAATTAAGGATTGCACTTTTTGTAGCAGCATAATATGCTGTTGAATTTTGTCCACTCTTACCATAAATTCTTTGATCTGCGGCTATCACTCCATATGTTGAAGCAATATTTATGATCACGCCTTTTTTCTGTTTTAAAAAAACTTTGCCCACTTCTTGACACATAAGAAATGTTCCAGTTAGATTAACGGCCAGACCTAGGTTCCATTGAGATAAAGGTAATTCTACCATGTCAGTGGTTCTTTCTTTACCTACTTTTCCTTGAAAAGCTGCATTATTAATCAAAACATCAATTTTCTTATATTTTTTGAGAATTTTTGAAATAGAATTTTTTATAGAATTTTGATTTGTTATATCTAATTTTACGGATAATGGATCTGTTGTATATTTTTTTCTTAATTCTTTTTCAATTTTTTTACATTCTTGATAATTTGTATCTGCTAATACTACATTAGCTCCTACCTGACTTAATCCATCAGCATATTGTTTTCCTAGAAGACCTGCAGCACCTGTAATTACAACTGTTTTTTCAACCATGTCATATAATTTTTTAACATTCATTCACTTTCACTAATTTACTGTCAATTGTAAATTAATCGATGTTTTAAAATGTATACATAAAATCTTAAATGCTTATTAGTATCTATTCTAAAAAACCATCCTTGTTTTAATGATAAAGAAAAACCAAGGGATAGAACCATTATTATTCTTGGCATCAGATATGTCATCATACATGACTGGTTCAAATCTAATTGTTGATGGCGGTTGGAGTTCATGTAATGACTTTTAAAATCTAGGAAATTGTGAAAAGTATGAATAGCATAAAATTAACAGAATCAAGATCAATAGGTCGTAATGAACCACCATATATCATTGCAGAAATAGGTAACAATCATAACGGCAGTTTAAATATGGCAAAAAAATTAATAAAAATTGCGTCCGAGATAGGGGTAGATGCAGTAAAATTCCAGGTAAAAGATATTGAAGCATCTTTTGATAAAAAACTTTTAGATTCTGCATATGTTAATCAAAATTCATTTGGTTCAACATATAGAGAGCATAAACAGGTATTAGAATTTTCAGAATCAGAATTAAAAGAAATTTATAATTTTGCAGAGGAAAATAAAATAGATTGTTTCTCAACACCATTTGATATTGAATCGGTTGAAATTCTAGAAAAATTGAACAATCCAATTTATAAAATATCTTCATTCCATGTAACAGATTTAGATTTGATAAAACGAGTTTGTGAAACTGAAAAACCAATAATTGTTTCTACAGGAATGTCATCAATTAATGAAATTGACAAGGCAGTTGAATTAATCCGTCAACATACTGACCAATTTATTTTAATGCAATGTACATCATGTTATCCAACTGAAGATAAGGATGTAAATCTAAATGTAATTCCTGAATTAAGAAAAAAATATAATTGTCCAGTAGGATACTCAGGACATGAACGTGGTATTGCAATATGTACATCAGCAATTGTATTAGGAGCGTGTGCTATTGAAAGACACTTTACATATGATAGAACTATGAAAGGACCAGACCATGCATCATCTGTAGAACCAAATGGAATGTCCGACATAGTGACTAGATCTAGAAAAATCTTTAATGCAATGGGTACTTCTGAGAAAAATGTCTTAGATTGTGAATTAAAAAACAGAAAAAAATTTAGAGGTTACTAATTTTTCTTATATTTGAGAATTAATTCAGAAAATTCTCTAAATGCACCTTCTCCACCATTCAAATTACACACATAATCAGAAATTTTCCTTACTTGTAAAAGTCCATCATGAGGTGAAGCACAAAAACCTACAGATTTCATTATTTCAAGATCATTAAGATCATCACCAATGTAAGCAATCTCGTTAATCTTTACAGAGTATTTTTTTTGAATTTTCGGAAGGAATGATTTTTTGTCTTTAACACCTGAAATTAGATCAACAATCTTGATTTTTTTCGCTCTTTGTTTAACAATTTCTGAATTTTCTCTAGTAAGCATTATTGTTTTTACATTTTTTTTCAAGAGTAATTCCATTCCAAAGCTATCCCTAGTGTTAAATTTTTTTAAAAATTCCCCATTTTCATTATAGTATATTCCGGCATCAGTAAGAACACCATCAACATCAGTGATTACAAGTTTTATGTCTTTTAATTTTTGTTTAGAATTAACCATTTCTATGGATAATGATTATAATAAAGAGTATAAGATTCTAATTATTGAAAACTGTTTGTATTATTCCTGCACGAGGAGGTTCAAAAGGTGTCCCAAGAAAGAACATTAGAAAGATTGCTGGAAAACCACTTTTAGGATATGTTATTGAAAATTTGAAAAAAGGAAAAAATTTTTCAAATATTATTGTTTCAACAGAAGACAAAGAAATTGCCAGAATTGCTAAAAAATATGGTGCAGAAGTGCCTTTTTTAAGACCAAAAAAACTTGCTTCTGACACTACAGCAATGGATGAAGTTCTTTTACACACAGTTAAAACACTAAAAAAATTAAATTATGAGTTTGATTGTTTTGTATGGCGAGATGCTACAACACCTTTCATAACAAATAACGATATTAGAAAGGCAATAAAACTTTTAAAAAAAAATAGAGTTGCAATTGTTTGTGGAGTCTATAAACAACATCTAAATCCATATTATAATATTGTAGAAATAAATTCTAGAGGAAATTTAAAATTAGTAAAACCATTACGAAAAAAGGCACGTTCAAGACAAGAAGCACCAACAGTATATCAATTAAATGGGTTGTATGTTTATGATACTAAAAAATTCTTAAAAATGAAGAAGACAGATTTATCAAAATCAATTCATTATGAAATTCCTATTGAAACAGGTTTAATGATTGATACTAAATTCGAATTTGAAATTGCAAGATTATTAATTGAAAATAAAAAGTAGATGAGTAATTTAAGATTCCTGTATACAAATTTTTTGTAGATATGTAGTTTATTAAATTCTTATAGAACAATTAATGATTAGAGTGATTTTTATGTTGTTCAATTTTATTTACATGACATTTAGAAAGATACATTAGATCTTTTTCTTTTTCGTGTATAAATGATAATAATTTATTTTCATTAATTTTGACATCACGAAAACCACCAGCATATAGGAAACGTTCTTCAAAATCACTTACAAACTTGGCGAGTTCAAAATTTATTAAATTTTTTTCCATCATAAACAAATATTTTGATAAATCAGATTCATTGACATGACTCTCTAGAGAGTGTTTTATGATTTTTGGTAAATCTAAAATAGAATTTACTTTGGTGACAGATGGCAAATAAGAGTATATTACATCACCAAATACAATTGATGGTTTTTTATAAAATGGAGCTTCAAAGGATGAACTACCAGTAATTGTTGCAACTAGGCTACTATTTTTTAACAAATTTTCTTGTGGATATGAAGGATGGATAATTGTTGTATTAGGTATGTTAATCATTTCCTTATATTCAGAAATTGGTCTCCATTCTCTGCTACTTTGTGCTGGATTTTCTTTTACTAACAATCTATATCCAACTGGCAGAGACTTTGCAATGTGACGGATTAATTCAACTTGATTAGTGAAATAGGGAGCGCCGATAAGAACATGTCTTTCTAGAATTACTCCCAATGGAAAATAGACATATGGTTCAGATAAATCAGGATTTAAAATTAAATTTCTATCAATAAAGGATTTACGTAATTTTTTTCTTATCTGAAGATCTAAAGTATTTTTTAGAACCTTAAATTTTGTTCTTCCAAAATAATTGTAATGAGTTTTAACATTAGAATTTGATGAAGTAAGAAATCTAAATAATGACTTTATTTGATGGGTGTTTGAGTTTTCTGCATGCCTATTCAAAAAATCTTGTACAAGACTTTTAGTATTTTTTGATTCAATATAATTAAATAATTCTTCAAAATTTTTTGTTTCACATTTAATTTCATCAAGGTTTTCAATATAATCCACTTTATGTGAATCTTCTGCTATTAGATTTTGATTCTTTATTTTTGGTGTATTTAGCATTAAAATTTTAGTATTATGATATTTGCACATAAGTCTAAATAATTCTAAATGATGAAATGTTGTTAATTTTGTTACAAAGAAATCTGGCGATATTTTTTCAAATAAATTTTCATAAAAGCGACAAATTTGTTCTAATATTGTTAATATTTCATTTTGAGAAAAATTATAAAAATTATTGAAATTATAAAAAAATCTTTCATTGATAGCTAATTGCCAAAGATTAATTTTGTATTTTTCCTCAAAATGTTTCAAATAATCCATGTCAGGTTTAGTTTTTAAGGTATATTGTTCATCTAAAAACCAGGTTTTTTCAAATGAAATAAGTTTTTGATGTTGAAAAAAATCTTTTGTTTCATTTGTTACATCAACAATAGAATACATTTCACAATCATGAATTTTTTGAAAATAATATGCCATACAAAATTGAGTAAAATCAACACCAAACCAAAAAATAATTTTATCCTTCACAATTAGTTGTCCTATTCAAGTTGTACTTATAGATTAGTCAGTATTGATTATATTACTTTTGTAAAAAATTATTTTACTGATGGACGTTTTATTTGTACCAATTTTGAATCAGCAAAATCACCACCCATATGATTAATACATTTTTTACACCAAGGATTTTCTTCGTATTTTCCATTTTTTTGAATATTACGTAAATTACGCATTTCTTTAGAATTCCAGAGTTCATGAATGCTATGTTCTTTTACATTTCCAAGAGATAATTCTTCACTAAAGAATGCACAGCAGGGACAAATCTCTCCATTACTACGTATTAAAACTCGTTGCCATGGTTGTTGACATCTAAATTTTGAATCAGAAATATTTTCACGAAATATTGATGATGATGATGGAATAAAATCTGAATAATTTTTTTCGAGATCTGGAGGTTGAAAATCTTGGATTACGATAAAATCAACTTTATCTTTCCATGTTTCTACAAATAATTCTTCTTCATGTTCATTAAATTTTGTTTTACAAAAATTTACACCAACTACAGGTAATTCAAATTTTTCTTGTTTTTTTATTTCAAGAAATTTATCAATATTTTTCATAGTTGTTTCATAATTCCCACCTAGTCTAACTTTTTCATAAGTTTCTTTTGTTGCAGCATCAAGACTAAAACGAACTCTTGTTACACCAGATTTTAAGAATTTTCGTGCACGTTGTTCAGAAAGTAATGTTGCGTTTGTGTTTAACATTATATCCATAAAACCATGTTCTGATGCAAATTTGATATATGCTTCTAGATTTGGATCTAAGAATGGTTCATTTGTACCCTGTGGTTCAACAGAGGGACAACCATATTTTTCACCTTCAAGAATGATTTTTTTGTACATATCCCAATCCATTTGTTGAGAAGAGATGTATTTTTTATTACCATCATCTTGACCTATAGGACATGAAGGGCATTTGAGATTACAAATTTGATTTGTTTCCAATTGCAGAAATATAGGAAAGTCAGTTTCAAGTTCAAATCTATTAATTGCATCCCAATCTTTTCTATAATTTTTAAATTTTTCACCAATAAGTGATGCAAGTTTTACATTAACATCTTGTTCAGATGCAAACCATCTTACTTTTTCATCAGTGGTGTATAACTTATTTTCCATCATATATGAAATACTTAATTAATTATAATTAAAGTATTCGAGAGAAAAATTCTAATGAAAGTCGTTCCAAGGTAATGTTCTATTTAATAGTGATTCCAAATTTTGTATTTCATCTTTATATATATTTTTGAGATAATTCCGTTCAATTATGCTAATTTGAGGTTTTTTTACTTCTTTTAAAAGAAAATTATCGCCAATTTTTTCTCTAGTTAATGTAGGTATTAGATGCGTAGAGATTTTTCTGATAGTTTTATTTTCTAATATATTTTGAAAAATCTGATTTTTTGGAACTCTATAACTATTTTTTGGTTGTTCAATAAAATTATAATTATTATCTAAATCTAAAAAATTAAGTAATGAATTAATTGAATTTTGTATATTTTGTATGTATTCTTCAAATATTATAACTTTAATTTTTTTAGAATCAAAAATTTTTTTAAAACGCTCTATATGCTTTGAATAAAAACCAGGTTCAAGAATATTATAGATATAAAAATTATTGTTAATCATTAATTTTTCATGTGATTTTATCATATCTAGAAATGTTTGAGTATCCTTTCTCATGAATTCATTAGAGAGATAAGCTGATTGTGCACGATCTATTGGATTACGAATTGAAATAATAATTTTTGAATCAGGAAATCTATCTTTTATTTTTGAAGCAGCTTGTGGAGAATGAAGATAAGATGGTGTTGCCTCTCCAATAGCTTTATGATTTTTAGCAGAATCAAATAATTGCATGTATTTTTTTTCATCACGGATCATAGATTCTCTTTTAAAGTTTTCAGGTAAATCCCATTTACAAAAATAATATGGCTCGTTGAGTTTTGAAACAAAAACTTTTCTATGTAAGTTTAGATAATATGAAATATTTGTGGTTCCTGCTTTTGGTGCACCAACAATAAAGAAATTAGGTTCCATTTCATTTTTTTATATAATCTTTTACTTAAAAGATGTTAATCAAAAGTATGTGAAAAGAGATTAACAATATCTAAAGAGAACTTAAAATAGATGAATTTTTGGATAAATATGTTGGAATATAAATTTGGGAAAAATGTTTCAGAAGAATTTGTAAAAGAAAAATTAAATTGGAATATCAAGTGGGGTGTTAAAATAGCAAAAAAATATGCAAAATTATCAACGTTAAAACAAAAAAAGTGTTACGTCTGTAATGGAATAAAAGTAAAACAGGTAAGCAAATTTTATGGTATAAATTATGTAAAATGTCAAAAATGTAATCATGTTTTTACGGATAGAAGACTTTCAGATGAAGGTTTAAAAAAATATTATTCTGAAGATGAGCATTATTTTAACGAAACTTATACTAAAAAATCAATTAGTAATATGAGGAAAAAAATATTCCTCCCCAAGATAAAATTTGTAGAAAAATATACTAAAGGAAAGAATTGGTTAGATATTGGTTCTGGGGATGGAACTGCAGTAGTAGTAGCAAAATCAGAAGGATTTAGAAGTAATGGTATTGAAATGAGTAAAACTGGAAGAAAATTTGCTAAAAAATATCACAAAGTGGAACTTTATGATAAGACTTTAGAAAATTTTGTTATGGAAAATACAAAAAAATGGAATGTTGTTTCTTTTTTTGGTGTATTAGAACATGTACCAAATCCAATTGAAATGGTTAGATTGAGCAATAATTTACTTGCTAAAGATGGAATAATAGCACTTGAGCTACCCAATTATAATTCTCTTGGTACATATGTACAAAAATTATCAAAGATTCCTGCTCGACATTTAATTCCATATGCACACATTATGATGTTTACAATGAAATCAGCTCAATATACTTTAAAAAAAAATGGTTTTAAACCAATTGCAGTATGGATTTATGGTATGGATATGATTGAATTTCTCAAACATGTTAGTCAAAAAGATAAAGATTTTGCAAAATCTGAATTGAGTAATCTTTTTGCCAAAAAATTAAATGCATTACAGCTAATTTTTGATAAAGATGAAATGGGAGATCAATTTTTAATTTTAGGGAAAAAAGTAAAAAACGTATAGATAATAATTCTATTATTTAATTTTTTTACAATGAAAAATATTTAAATTAAATATATGATTTTAAGTAATCGGCCAATTGTTTTGAAGCATTTTTATGATTTGATAAATAATTATCTAGTGATTTTATAATTTTTTTAGTCAATTCCTCGTAAAATTTTGAATCATCAAATAATTTAATTACATATTTCATAATATTAGTTTTATATGATAATGAAATAATAGGAGATATACCATCATAATCAAATTCAGAATTAGATTCATCTAAAGAAATGTTAATGACAGGTTTTTTCATTATTAATCCTTCAAGAATAACAGTAGATGGTTGATTTTCTTCAGCATTAATGTTAATTATCATATCAGATCTATCAATTAATTCAACAATAGATTCAGTACTAAAAATAGGAATATTAGGATCTATATTTTTACAAATTTTTAATAAAGTATAATTAAATTGCCATCCCCAACCTGGATGTAATTTCACAATAATGTTAAAATTTTTATGTTTTTGAAGATCATCTATAATAGACTTTAAAAAATTTTCATAACGTAATTCTAAATTAATATTCTGTTGACCAGTCCATTCAATGATTGGTGATGCAGTAATCAAAATTGTTTTTTTTAAATCATTTTTTTTCTTACTATCTATAAAAAAACTATCATGTCTAGGGCTTCCTATTTTTTTTAAGGAGATTTTAGGTAAAAATTTAGAATAAAAATTATAATCTGAATTTCCCCACATAATTATTTGATTACAATTTAATTTCAATAGTCGAAATTGATCATATTTCCATCGTAAATCATCTAATTTATCACTGAATGATGAA
>Ga0315316_10001734_pt1 | contig 15521 bp, 15 predicted proteins | sample M160m3416metaG_FD_203702 | JGI IMG/M metagenome (GOLD analysis project Ga0315316, IMG submission 203702) | Ammonia-oxidizing marine archaeal communities from Monterey Bay, California, United States - M1 60m 3416 | ecosystem: Environmental > Aquatic > Marine > Intertidal zone | place: USA...
CGGATTCCAACGGATTCGCCTGGAGCCTTGGATTCCGGAGCGACAGGCCGGGGCCGCTTCCATTACCTGGGTCAAGGCTCATTACAACTCCCGTCGCGGTCCCATCGACGTTCACTGGAAACGCCGGGAGGATGGCAGTCTTCTCTACGAGTGTGACATTCCTGTCCAGACCACGGCTACCGTCCGGCTTCCAGCGGGCCCCGAGGCCAGCGTTCGCATCGACGGCAAGGCTCCCGGAGAAGACCACCGGTTTGAGGGCGGATTCGTCCAGAGGGAAAAGAAGGGACGCATTACTCTCAACCTGGTCAAATCCGGGGCCTACCGGATTGAAGTGAAGTAGGGATTGCTTCAGGGCCGTGAAGGGAGGGTCACATGGGACCTGTAACCGCTTATATCCGTGTGTTGCATCTATCGGCGCAGAGTGACGCTGTCCATGACTCAGGCAGGGCGTATCTCCGGGACAGCTTGCGGAAGGGACTCACGACGCGCTCATAGTTAAGAATGTTACAATATCGTCACATTCCCGATTTGTGCTTAGCATATCTTAACGTGCCAACTAAGTTAGCGCCGCCTTAGCGATTGGGCATGATGAAGAAGAATAAGCGAATAGCGATGACCGTGGTTGGGCTGACAGCTGCCGGGGGAGCAGTGCTGGCTGGAGACAACAATCCCCAGGACAACGGTGGCGGAGATTGGTGCCGACTTCTTACCGAGGATTTGGGTGCCCCGCTCTACTCGAATGATGACGCCATGCTGATCCAGGCCATGAAGATTTTCGGCCGGGCCCAGGTGCAATTCGCCTCCACCGATGTGGATGGGGTCGGTGGTGTTGACGACTCCGAGACCTTCGACGAGGTGCGGCGCCTGCGTCTGGGAGCCCAGTTGCAGGTCTTGAAGCACTTCAAGGTCAAGGCGAATGCCAATTTCATCAAGGACAGCAGACCTAAAGGAGGATCCCGCGATTATGGGTATCATAGCCTGGATGTTGCCCTGGTCTCCTTTGATGCGGGGGCTCTGCTCGGGGCAGGTGCTCTCGACGGAGTCAATGTCAGCGTAGGCCGCCACAAGGTGACCATGAGTCATGAGGTTCATACGTCCTCGAAAAAGATCAAGACCGTCGAGCGCTCTGCGGTTGCTAACAAGGTATATCCCAGCCGCCTGACAGGGATTACGGCCAGGAAGGCCAAGGGAAACTTCACGGGAATATTCGGGGTGTTCAGCACGGAGTCCGCCCCGGAGCTTGCCCGCGATACCGGAGGCCTCGCCTTGTATGCCAGTGGAGCACTTGAACTCGGCAACGGGGACAAACTGATCGCTGACTTCCTGCACAACGATGCCTACGGCACCGCAGACAACGAAGTTGGCCTTTATGACTGGGCCCTTGCCCTGGCCTACCTGACCGAACGGAATGGCTGGGACCTCCTCCTTCAGGGAACGATCGGGGATAACGGTGATGACGGAACAGGCGAGCGAGGCGGTGATTTCTGGGGATTTGTCGCGATGGCATCCCGCGACCTGATTGCGGACAAGCTTGAGGCGGTAGCACGCTACTCCTATCAGGGATCCGACGAAGCGGAGGGAATCGCAACGAACGCTCGTTATCTTCGCCGCAAACATGATGCTGACGTCAACGGAGGGCGAGGGGACGCGCACCATAGCCTCTATGCAGGTTTGAACTACTTCGTCTGCGGCCACAATGCCAAGATCATGAGCGGCGTGGAATGGGAAAGCCTCGATACGGCGGGAGGCGATATGGACGCCCTCACCCTGTGGCTGGCATTCCGGAGCTATTTCTAGGATTCGCGGACCGATTTGCGGATGGGATTTAGTCAGATCCGTTCTCGTAACAAATGGACCCTCTTCAGAGGGTCCATTTCATCATGGCGAGCACGCCAGATTATCAGTTGCCGGGAACCTCGGCGCCGGGAATGTCACAGTAGAGAACTTGCGCATTTGCCGCTAGCGCTTCACGTCGTAATCAAGCGGCCCGGCACTCCGTGGATTCGGCGGCATGCCAACAAGGAAGAGATCCCGAAAGTGCCCGGGAGAAGGATTATCCGTAGTGGACCTCATGCAGGCTCAGACCATCGGGCGGAGCACAAAGTGGCGACTTGCCCCGGGGAAGATTGGGTGACTGGTCGATCAGGGCCGCGAGGTCGTCGAGTCTGAAGGATCCCTGGGCGGTCCGGACAGCTGCTCCGGTCAGGAGGCGGACCATCTTGTAGAGGAATCCTTCGCCGGTGAAGGTGAGGAGGTAGCCTTGCGGGAGCGGCGCGAGGGCAGTCTCACGGAGAGTCCGCTGGAAGTCGGTTTCTGCCGTTTCGTTGCCTCGGTTGGCGGCAAAGGCCCGGAAATCGTGGCGACCATGGAAGAGGGCGAGGGAGTCCTCAAGGGTGGCGGGATCGAGTTGGCGCGGAAGATGCCAGACCCGGCCAGCCTGGAAAGGGGGCAGGATGGGAGCGGTGCTGAGTTCGTAGTGGTAGGTCTTGGAGAGAGCCGAAAAGCGCGCGTGAAAGGCATCCGGCACTTCCTCGCACTCCAAAACCCGGATAGTGGCTGGCAGCTTGGTATTAAGGGCGGCCACCCAGTTGACCGGATTCATGGTGAGTTCATCAGGAGGGTCAAAGTGAGCGACCTGGCCAGCGGCATGCACCCCTGAGTCGGTGCGTCCCGAGCCATGGATGCGCAAGGGCTCCTTGGCGATTTCGGCCAGGGCGGTTTCCAAGCGTTCCTGGATGGTATCGGTATTGGGTTGAAGCTGCCAGCCGCCGAACGGGTATCCGTCGTAGGCAATGGTCAGTTTAAGGCGCACACACAGTTCTTCGCTAAATTCCCTTCGATTGGGAAGGCCACACTTCGGGCGGAGGAAGGTTCACGAATATTGGCAGGCTTGAGGGACCGATTGTCCTCCAAGTGTAGAGGAGGCCAGCGAAAGCAAGCGCGGAAACCGTGGGGGAGCCGCCCAAAAAAAGAGGCAGCCCACTGTCGGGCCGCCTCTGATTAAATTTTCTGGAACTACTATCGGTCTGGGGGAATCAGGCGTCGTCGTCGCCTTCGTCACCGTCGTCATCTTCCGGCTTGCCACCGCCTCGGCGATGGTGGTGGGGACGATGGCGGGGGCCGTGGTGGCGGGGTCGGCGTCCATGATGACGCAGGCGGGAGCCAAATTCCTCAAGAGTGACAGCGCCGTCTTCGTCATCATCCAGGCGGGCAAAGATGCCTGCCACGCGCTCGGAATCCGCACCTTCAAAGGGAGCCAGGGCAGCGAATTCGTCAAGATCAAGACTGCCGTCTTCACCCGCGATCTCGGCAAATTTTTCCTCTCGCTTGGCTTGGAGGGCAGCGCGCCGGGCGTCTCTGGCGGCTTCCTTTTCTTCGTCGGAGAGTTCGCCGTCGCCGTCAGTATCGAATTCCGCAATGTGCTCGGCACGGCGTTCGCTACGCGCGGCACGGCGGGCTTCCTTGGCCGCCTGGCGTTCTTCTTCGTCAATCACGCCGTCCTCGTTGAGGTCAAACTGTTCAAGAATTTCGGGGAGTTTGCCGTCACCGAAGGTGCGATGTCCGGCGATGGTGGTTGCGATCCCTATGCCCAGGGCAATTGCGAGGATCGGGAGGTATTTGATCTTCATGGTTCTTTTTGTGCTTGAGGTTTCAGTGAGACGGGGCCTGCTGCCGTGTCTTTCAAGGGGATAGACGGGAGTGGCGGAGGGATGGTTACATTTTGTCAGGGATTTTGCCAGAGTTTTGGAGAATTGCCGTTGGCGCATAACCCGTTCCGGGGTTGGAGCCAGGACGAGAGAGGGCCCTTTTAGGGGACTTGGGGAGGCTTCTTCCCCCCTAATCGGCCCGGGTTTGGCGGACGCGATAATAGCGCCCTCCTGCCTGCAGGACGGTAGTATCGGTGAAGATGAACGGCTGAAGGGCAGGAGGGGACGTGAAGGTCGAGGACGGGAGGTCGCCCTGCCAGTTCAGGAGGTCATCGGAGTATTCCACGGCGTAGTTGAACCCAGGAGTGGCCTGCCAGGAAATCCGGATATCACCTCTCGCATCGTGGCCAATGGAGTCAATCACAACTGGCGGGGGCGGGTCTTCCACTGTTTCAATGCGCAGATCGGAGAGCAGCAGGAAGTTGTCACCGTATCTGCCGGGAGATCCCTCGTCGATCTGCCACTCGATAGCAATGAATCCGAAGGAGAGCGCTTGGTTGGTGCCATTGAAGGCCACGTCGATAAAGAGCGGAAGGCCGTCGATCTCCGCAGTCCAGCGGTTGGATTCGAAGTCGATGATCCCGGTCAGCTCATGGAGCTCGCCCTGGATAAAATCCAGGCCGGTGTCGATTTCCTCGTAGCCTGACGACTGGGGGCTGCCATTGCGGTACCAGAAGCCGTAGTCGGTGTCGGTATTGGAGATGCGGATGGCGGCCAGGGGCGCGCCCTGGTTGTTGTAGAAGGTGATGAAGAAATCGTCGCGCCGGTAGTTGGTGAAGTCGGTGGAGTCCTCAATCCCGAAGAGGAGGTTGAAGGACACGAGGGGCGTGCCGGTTGCGATGGGGTCGTAGTTGATCGATTTGGCCACCGTCGTGAGGGCGCGGTTGGGCCTGTTGAAGCCCAGGGTGGCAGTGTTTCCCAGGGCCCCCCCCAGAAGATCGGCCACAATCGCCTGGGCTCCGCTCGTATTGTCGCTGGCCTGCCATCCATCAAAGTCGTCCCATTTGTTGTCCCCTTCGGGAAACTCGTCGAAATCGGTGAAGTAAAGCAGTTCGGCCCGTGCAATTTCGAGCACGGAGAGCAACAGGAGGGATAACAGAATGGAGACGGGTCTTGCCATGGGGGCGGAAGGAACCGGTCCTTGTTCAAGAAAAAGAGGCAACCCGTGGTTCAGGTTGCCTCCTCGCGATGGGGATGGGAAAGAACCGAAAAGATTTACCCCCTGCCGCCAAAGCGGGGCGGCGTGCGTGGATCCGGAGCTTCATCATTGTCGTCATCGTTGTCACCGTCGGGGCGCTCAGGTGGCCCGGGCAGAATGTTGGGTGGCTCGGGACGGGTGGGTGGCTCGGGACGGGTGGGTGGCTCGGGACGGGTGGGTGGCTCGGGACGGGTGGGTGGCTCGGGACGGGTGGGCGGCTGCGGCGGCTGCGGCGGACGATGTCCACCCGGCTTACGGCCATGACGAAGGCGAGCGGTGAATTCTTCAAGGTCAACGCGTTCGTCGTCATCAGAATCCAGTCGGTCAAAGATGGCGGCCACGCGCTCCGGATCTCTGCCTTCAAGCGGGGGAAGGGCGGCAAATTCGTCGGAGTCAAGGGATCCGTCATCACCTGCAATTTCAGAAAATTTTTCCTCGCGCTTGGCTTCAAGGGCGGCCCGGCGGGCTTCGCGGGCGCCTTCCCTCTCTTCGTCGGAGAGTTCGCCATCGGCATCTGTGTCAAATTCCGCGATGTGTGCAGCGCGGCGTTCAGCCCGGGCAGCCCGGCGGGCTTCGCGGGCGGCCTGACGCTCCTCTTCGTCGATCTGTCCGTCGTCGTTGAGGTCGAACTGTTCGAGGATTTCGGGAAGATTCCCGTCACCAAAGGTTCGCTCACGTCCGGCACTGGCGAAACCGATGCCGACAGCGATGGTTATCAGAGGGAGGTATTTCATCTTCATTTTATTGGGGCCTTTCGGGAAATGTGCTCTGGTTAAGGGGATCGACGGACTTGGAGGTACAATGGTTACACCCAAAGTCGATTTTATTCGTTCAAGAGGTCGAAGAGGTTCACGCCCTGCTGTGGCTCGGGCTCGGCAACGGCTTCCTGTTCGGGGGGAGCCTGACCGGCGGCCACGGGTCCGTTGTTGCCGGCAACAGAGGCATCGAAATCGTCCTCCAGCTGGGCAACGATTTCCTCCCACCAGGCCTGATCGTCGAGTTTCTGCTGAAGGAAGTCTTCCTGCTGGTCGGGATCGAGGGAGTCGTGGATGGCCTCATCGGGAGACTTCTCGTTGGCGGCAAGCTCCTCAGAGGGAAGGGGGGCTCCCGCAGGGTAGGTGATGACCATGGCCGGGTGATAGCCCGTAGTGGCCCGGAGCAGTTGTGGGAAGACCTTGTGCTGCTGTATCGGGGAGAGGTCCAGCCGCTCGGCCATCTTCCCAAGCCGGGAGAGGGCAGCTTGCTGAACCCATGGGACGCGTTTGGCGATGTCCTGGCGTTGCGTCGGGCTCAGGTCCCGGGTGGCCGGGCTGTTGTCCATGACCACCTCGAGTTCGTTCACGTCGGGGAATTTTTCACGTGGCGATATGACGGGATTGCGGCGACCGACGGGGGCAGTGGTCGAACCCCGGGGCGCGGCGGTTCCGATGCTGCGTGCCGGGGAAGTCGCGTCGTTTTGCAGCCGTTCAGCCGATGCACCCTCGGGATCGTTCCGGAAGGTGATGGTCAGGGCAAGGGTGACAGCCACCAGAAGGAGGGCGACACCGAATATGAGGTTACCGAATCTCATGCGCTGAGGAGACTGATCTTCACCTGAATGGAACCTCCATGTCGAGATCTGGTTGCGTTAAGTATTTGTGAAGGAGCTGATGAAAAAAGGCGGGAAAATGGGAAGCTCTCTGCCCTCCCGGCCCTGGGGGGGATTAACCGAGTGGGCAGAAAGCCTCCATATAAGGGCTGACGAGGACGATTTGCTCATGGTTACACCTAGAGAGGTGAACGAAGTGAATTCATTCCATTTCTCCCTCAATTGGGGGAGGATTCCGGAAGTCTGGTTTGCTGTTCCGGGGTGAGATGTTGCTTCAGACGTTGGTGGAGGGCCTGGAATTCCCTGCGACCGGATTGCCGGGCGGTTCGGATTCGCTTGGCGGTCTCGGAGACCTCGCGCCGGATGGATTGCCGTTGTTCCGGGGTCAGTTCGCCAATGGCCCCCTCAATGGTCTGGAATGTGGAGCGTTCCCAGGACTCCCAATCGACGATGGGGGCTGGCTGGGAGGAGGGAGCGGGTGGGGGAGGTTGATTGCCTTGCTCCTTGCGTTCGCCCAACAGGAATCCGATCCCGTAGCCACAGAGGAAAATGGCGAGAAGGGCCAAGACAATGTTCAGGTAGTCTTTGAAGGTTGGCTTCATTGTTCGGGGTCGGGAGGTTGGGGAAGAGTTTGGGGCGGCGCCGGGGTGGGAGCCCGGGCGGGTGGATTTGATTTCATGACAAAGTAGAAGAGGAGGTAGAGCGCAATTGCAAGAAAGGCCGCCCACAGCGACCAGCGGCGCCAGAGCACGGTTGTTGCAAACTTCCATAGTCCTTCCCGCATTGTGATCACCCCGGAGACGAAGGCGGAGGGAGCCTTTTGCTCCCGGGCATCGTCTGTGGTGGCCCCTGCGTCCCTGGCGGCATCGACCAGGCGGTTCCAGTGGTTTTCTTCGTTAGGATCGGACATGGGTTGGAGTTGGGTGGAGTTGGGTGGAGTTCAGCGGTCGCCCTCTTCCCGCTCGTGGCTGGTTTCCAGGCGTTGGAGCTGTTCGGCCAGTTTTCGGCGGGCCCGCATGGCGGTGACTTTCACCTTGCTGGCGCCCCACCCGGTGAGCTCAGAAATCTCCCGGACAGAGTGTTCCTCCAGATCGAGGAGGCGGATCACGATTTGTTCCCGGGGGTTGAGGGTGGCGATCAGTTTGTCGAGGAGACCCGAAAAGAGCTCCCGGTGGGTGTCGGAAATTCCGGTGGTGTTGGCCGGGCGGCTCTTCTCGATGATTTCGACTTCGGTTTCAGTGAGATCCGAATACGCCACCAGGGGCCGGGCACGGTGTTTGCGCAGCCAGTCGTAGCAGGTGGTCACTGCGATGCGGGAAACCCAGTGATCAAAGGGTTGCGGCCCTTTGTACTGGTCGATCTTGAGGAAAATCTTGAGGAAGACTTCCTGGGAGACGTCGTCGTGGTCAGCCTGCCGCCGCAGGTGGTTGCGGACGTTGGCCCGCACGGTGGGATAGAGGATTTCCACCAGGGCCCGGTTGGCCGATTCGTCACCTGCCCTGACGCGCTCGAGGAGCTCGTTGGTGATCGCTGGAGACGGCTCTTCCATGCGGTGGCGGGACAGGTGGCAAGGGGAACGGTCAGAACACAGTTCGGCAAGGGGCAAATGGGGAGGAGGATTTTTCAGATCTTACGGTTGGGCTTGCAGGGCTGCGCCCGAGAAACCCGGTGCTCCGGAAAATCGTGACAGCAGGGCCGCTGGACGGGTGTTTTTTCGGCCACCTTCCGGAAAGGCGAAATCCCTCCCTTTTGAACAAATGAGGAACTGGCGGAGATCTGGCTGCGGATTGAACTGGAACAGGAGAAGGAAATCTGAAGTCTGAGATTTGAATTTCCGATGAAGCGGTTCCCTTCCGTCGTCCTATTGAGCGTGCTGACTCTGGCCCCTCTCCCGGCCCAGCATACCGCTACCCCGGCGGAGAAGATCAAGGTGCCGGAGGGTTTTGCAGTCGAGCTCCTCTATTCGGTCCCGCGGGACCAGCAGGGATCGTGGGTTGCCATGTGCCAGGACGACAAGGGGCGCTTCATTGTGAGCGATCAGTACGGCAGCCTCTACCGCTTCCCCGCTCCTCCGGCCAACAAGGCCCTCGACCCGGCCACCATTGAGACCATTGATCTTCCCATTGGGCACGCCCAGGGGCTCTGCCATGCCTTTGGCAGCCTTTATGTGGTGGTTAACTCGCGCAGCAGCAGGACCGGTTCGGGCGTCTTCCGTCTCCTCGATACAGACGATGATGACAAGTTCGACAAGGTAGTGAGCATCAAGGAGCTGGATGCCACCGGTGGGGAGCATGGTCCGCACGCCATTCTTCCCACCCCCGATGGCAGGAGCCTCATGGTGGTGCTGGGAAACCAGACCCAGGTGCCCAGGGACTACACCCATTCCCGGGTACCGGAACTCTGGGGCGAAGACCAGCTCCTGCCCCCCATGGAGCACTTCATGAAGGGGGCGAGGGCCCCGGGCGGCCACATCGCGCAGATTGATCCCGAAGGCGAGAGCTGGGAGATCATCGCGACCGGCTTCCGCAATCAGTATGATGCCGCCTTTAACCGCGAGGGAGAACTCTTTACCTACGACGCGGACATGGAGGGGGATCTGAATACCCCCTGGTACAGGCCCACCCGCATCAACCATGTCATCAGCGGGGCTGACTTTGGCTGGCGAACAGGATCAGCCAAGTTCCCCGAACACTACCGCGATACCTTTGGTGCGGCGGTTGATATCGGGCCGGGATCACCCACCGGCGTGTGTTTCGGCTACGGAGCGAAGTTCCCGCGAAAGTACCAGGAGGCCCTCTTTGCCTGCGACTGGTCTTACGGAAAGCTCTATGCCGTGCACCTCAATGAGAAGGGATCGACCTATGGCGGAAGCTTCGAGGAATTTGCCAGTGCGACCCCTCTTCCTCTCACGGACATCCTGATCAACCCCAGGGACGGGGCCATGTATTTCACCATCGGAGGGCGACGGGTGCAGTCCGGACTCTATCGCGTCACCTATCGTGGGAAGGAAGGCGTTGGTTTGTCCAAGCCATCCACTCTCCCGCGGCACTCTCCCAGGGCGAGTCGTCAGAAAATGGAATTGCTCCTGCGCAAGGGTGCCAGGCTGCAGACACCGGAGGATCTCGCCAGGCTTTGGACCAATATCGCGGACGGAAGCGACCGTGGCTTGCGGCATGTCGCGCGGGCGGTGCTCGAGAAGCATCCGGTGGAACTGTGGAAGGCTCTTGTCCTCGGGGAGGAGGACATCAACCGTGCGGCGCTTGGGCTGATCGCTCTGGCCCGCGCCGACGGATTGCGCTCGGGAGGAGAAGTGATTGGCAAGGTGCTCGAGTTCGATTACCTGAAAATCGGAGGGAAGCAGGACCGACTCAACCTCCTGCGCGCTCTTATCCTGGCCCTGGCACGGGGGGGAACCCCGCAGGGGGAGATCCGGGGCCGGCTCCTGGTGTGGCTTGATGGGATTTACCCCGCTGCTTCGCCAGGGGAAAATCGTGAGCTAACTGTGCTGCTGGCCTTCCTGGGGGCTCCCTCCGTTGTGCCCAAGGCCATTGCACTTCTTGAGAATTCGACCAGCCAGGAAGAGCAGATCACCTACGCCATGAATCTCCGGTTTATGAAGGAGGGATGGACCCCGTCCCTCCGAGTGAAGTATTTCCGGTGGCTCGCCCGGGCTGATAATTACCACGGGGGACCCCGTTTCAGGGCCTACCTCGCAGATATCAGGAGAGATGCCATGGCTTCTCTGCCTGCTGATAAAAAGACCCCGGAACTGGAGAGGATCCTTAAGACCAAGGCCAGGGAGAACTGGCCCCAGTTCAGCAGCAAGCCCCGCAAATTCATCAGGTCCTGGAAGATGGAAGACCTGCAGGGACTCCTGGGAGCAGGGTTGGAAGGGGGCCGCAACTTTGCCAACGGTCGGAAGATGTTCGGGGTGGGCAGTTGTCATGTCTGTCACCGCTTCCGCAACGAGGGGGGGGCGGTAGGGCCCGATCTCACCGCGGTCTCCGGCAAATTCAGTCCACACGACCTCCTCGAATCCATCGTCGACCCTGGCAGGGAGATCAGTGACCAGTACGGCGCCAGCGTCTTCAGCCTCAGGAATGGTGAGAAAGTGGTGGGGCGGATCATGAACCTCAATAGGAAAAGGGATGGAACGGGGGGTGATGTATACCGCATCACCACGGACATGATGAGACCGAACGAAACCAGGGCGATCAGAGCGGAAGAGATCTTGTCCATCGAGCCTTCCGGGATTTCGATGATGCCCCCCGGGCTCCTTTCCATCATGACTGATAACGATATCCTGGATCTCCTGTCCTACCTCCTCTCCTCCGGTGATCCAAAACACCATTTATTTGAGAATTAAGGCAATGCCGGGCTTTCCCGGCCGGAGGAGGCAAAAACATCAGAGATCTGACAATCGTCTGCGGCGGACCCGGTTGAGATTGTAACAGGCAGTCAATCGAAGGAGTGAGATCCCAAGTCCTGCCAAAATAAATCAACTACTAGTCAACACGGCTTAGCGATCTCACTTCCTTTGTGAAGCTGCCCTGTTTCTGTACCCGCAGGGGGATGCACGAAACAAATGCGCACATGGCCGCCACACGCGGCAGCCTCCGGGAGGGAGAGCCCGGGTATCCCACGACCTTCGTGGTTCAGCTTGGCCCGGGAAGATGGAGGGACGACGCTCAGGGCGAAGTCGGGAGGGGCACCCCGGCCTTTCTGCTGGCGGAAGCGGTCATCGTCTCGTGGGGCGGGGCGAAGCGGAAGTGGCCCACGATCTCGTAGTCAAAGAGCTTGTCTTCCCATTCGGGTCCGGAGCCGATGTTGTGGACAACCCACTTCTCATTACCGCGGGCGCCGGGACCGGGAACCACGATGCCGATATGGCTGCCGGCCTGCTCCGCCGCACCATAGGGGAGTTTCCAGGTCACCACGTCGCCAACTGCGTAGTCGTCGAGCGAGTGGGATTTTTCGAGAATCTTTCCGAACCGTGAAAAGTAACGCTGGAGATTAGGCACCCGGCGGTGATCGATGTTACTGTCCGGACCTTTGCGTTCCCAGAGCTGAGGATAAAGGCGGAAATGGGCGGACATGTCTTCGTGCACAAGCTGCTGAAGATCGACCCCCAGAGTCCGGTAGCTTCGCACGACGAGGTCGGTACAGACACCCTTGTGCGTAGGGAGATCGCCCCCCGGATAGGCCAGATCATAGTAAGCGGGATCGTAGTCCACCGTTTCCCGGGTGCGTTCCAGGGCGGCAGCTGCAAGATTCTTGGAGAACTCTTCCGAGCTTCGGAGTTCAGCAATCGCCTTCTTCTTGTTTACCGCAGAGGCCTGGGCTCGCTGCGACTGCAGAAAGGGAATAATCGGCCGCAGGAAAAAGAAACCGATTGCGATCACCAGGATGAGAAGAAACCAGCCTCCGAAGAAACCGGAGCCTCTCGGGCCTTTTTTCTTCCGCGGTTGATGGCGGGGAGATTTGCCGACATACTCGATTGGTTGCAAATTCAACATGGATCGGGACTCCAAGACGGTTTCAGTGTAGTTCGGTCGCCCAGTTTGAGCGAGCCAAATTGTTCACAATTCTTAAATATTTATCTCCTTTAAGTAGATCGTTTGAACACCAATGAAATGACCATCCATAAGGTCTCCGGCAACGGGCCTCCTCCCCTCACCAGCCTCGCGCGGGACTGGTTTGGGAATGAGGTGAATCCGCCGGTCTTTTTCAGTTTCGCCCTTGAGGGGGACGCTTTTGTATTCCGTTCCTCCCGCCAGTCTGCGGCCCTCTGCCATCCTGCGGCGCGCTCCGGTCTCTTCCATGAGCACCTCTGGGAATATGATGTGGCCGAGTTCTTTCTCAGAGATCCCGTTACCGGAAACTACCTGGAGTTCAATCTCTCCCCCAACGGCGCGCATTGGGCATGCCTTTTCGATTCGCCGCGAAGACCGCTCGCGGAACTGAGGGAGACCGGAGCGACGTCCCTCGCTACCTGTGGCCCGGAGGGATGGCAGGCTCGCGCGGATCTGCCCCTGGCGTGGCTGAAGGAGCATCTCCACTTCGGAAGCGACACCAGGATGAACGCCACTTTTATCCTCAACTCTCCGATCCAGCAGTTCCTGACAGCGGTCTGCCTGGGTGGTGGTGAGCCCGATTTTCATCGCCCGGATCGTTACTCCTCGCATTTTCTCGTGGCCTGCTGAGGAGTCCGCGGGATGACGGGGGACAGGCAGGGGTTCCCCGGCGGCGGTTTCTCCCGGGTTCAGAGCAGCTTGGATTCCGGCAAGGGGCTTCCCGCTTTCAAGGAAGCAAGGACACCCCGCCCCGCCCGTCGTTCAACTTTGCCGGAATCCGGCTGCCGCGGGCTCACCAGGGCCTCAATCAAGGACGTGCTCCAGCAGAACACTCTGCAGGGCGCAGTAGAACTGGCTGCGGATAAAGGCCGATCGCTTGGGCGGGGGAAAGGATTCCACTTCGTTCACTTCCTCGCCGGGGCCGAACCGGTAGTGGGTTTCCAGCGCGAGTCGGGCCTGATTCAGTGCACCATACCATTGGGCGCCCTCGGCCCGCATGATGTGAAACATTCCCTCCGCCGGGTCGGTCGATTCCTGCTGGGCGGCGTGGATGGTGTCGCGAACCATGTGGAGCTGGCCTGTGAAGAAATCTTCCAGTTCGGGAACGACGAGCTCGTCCCACTCGGACTCTTCATCCATGAGCGCACTCAGGCGGGTAGGCAGGTTCTCGATCCCGCCCTCCAGGGCGTCGGTGGCGATCTGTTCCAGCACCAGCCAGTCGGTGGCAGTTTCCACCTCGATTCGCAGGCCTTTCTCCAGTGTGGGCATCACTTTCATTTCTACTGCGCTTTCTCGAGGCTGGCGTGCAACTGGTAGCTGTGCAGTTGCTGGACGTAGAGTTCCGCGGGCTCGCGCGCGCCGGACCACACCAGGGCCTTGCCGGCGATGTGCACCGTCATCATGAGATCTTCTGCCCGCTCGCGGGGGTAACCGAAGACCTTCTGGAAAACCTTGGTCACATATTCCATCAGGTTTACCGGATCATCGAAGACCAGCACGTTCCAAGTCCCCGCCAGTTCGGTGGAGGCCTTTTCTTCCTTTTCCGTGATCGTTCCGGCCCTGATCTTCGAAGTGATGGTTACGCTGAGTTCGCTGAGGTGGACGTTACCAAGGGCCCGGCGTTTGCGCAACCGCCCGTCTTGGCGACAACGAGACTAGACTTCGACCGGCTTCAAGGCAGGTGGATCGATCCACTTTCCGTGTTCGTTGATGAGATCGACGAGCCGTTCCACGGCTTCCTCCTCCGGGATGTTGAACTTCACGGCGTCCCTGCCCACGTAGAGGTTGATCTTGCCCGGGGCGCCTCCCACGTAACCGAAATCCGCATCGGCCATTTCGCCTGGTCCGTTCACGATACAGCCCATCACCGCAATGCGCAGGCCCTTGAGGTGGCCAGTCGCTTCCCGGATTCTGCGGGTGGCTGCCTGAAGATTGAAGAGCGTGCGTCCGCAACTGGGGCACGCCACGTAGTCGGTCTTGAAGATACGTGCGCCGGCCGCCTGCAGGATATTGTAGCTTACCCGCAGGCTCTGTTCCGGGACTTCTTCCCCCTGGAGGAGAACGGCGTCACCGATTCCGTCGCAAAGCAGGGATCCGATGTTGCGCGCTGCGGTCAGCAGGGTTTTGAGGGGGAAGTTTCCGTCCCCTTCTTCAGACGGGGAGAGGACGTCCTTGAGAAGAATCGGGTGGCGGGCCTGCACCCGGGAAGCAAGGAGTCGGAAGGCGGGAACGACCGCCAGGTCCAGCCCATTGCAGACCGTCACCAGGGCGGGAGTGGTCCGGGAGTCGAGTTGCTCAACCTCTGCACTATTCCGCGGATCAATCTCCACCACGCCGCTCTCTTCCAGGACGATTTCGGGTTGGAAGTCACCGAGTTCTCCGAGCTGGTGAGCAAGGGCGTCCCACTTCTTCCGGGTGGTCACCACCCGGAATTCGCGGTTTCCGCCGAGTTCGTGGCCGCCGATCTCGATCACTTCACTGGGACGGCGCTTGTAGGAGAAGGGATCCCAGCAGGGGTGAATGGGGGCCTCGGCAGCCTGCCGCGGTTTCTCGCGACCGGAGTCACCCTCCCGCGTTCGCACCATTGCCCGGGCCACCGGGATTTCGGAGACGGAATTCTCGGTCAGGGAAACGCGGATGGTATCGCCGATCCCGTCGTCAAGGAGAGAGCCGATTCCGATGGCAGACTTGATTCGACCGTCCTCGCCATCTCCGGCTTCCGTTACGCCGAGGTGGATCGGGTAGTTCCAGTCTCCGCCCTCCTGTTCCAGTCGTACGATGAGGAGGCGGTAGGCCTCGATCATGACCTTGGGATTGGACGCCTTCATCGAGAAAATGATCTCGTGGTAATCGAGATCGCGGGCAATGCGGACAAACTCAAGGGCGCTCTCCACCATGCCCAGTGGCGTGTCCCCGTAGCGGTTCATGATGCGGTCGGAAAGGGAACCGTGGTTTGTTCCAATGCGCATGGCACGCCCCAGTTCCTGGCAGAGCTTTACGAGAGGAACGAACTTGTGGCGGATCCGTGTGAGTTCTTCGGCGTAGTCCGAGTCCGAGTATTCACGGACTTCAAACTTCTTCTTGTCGGCGTAGTTCCCGGGGTTGACCCGCACCTTCTCCACCCACTTGGCGGCCTCAAGGGCGGCGTCGGGCTTGAAATGGATGTCGGCGACGAGGGGCACGTCACATCCGGCTCCCCGCACCCCGTCCCGGATGTGCTCCAGGTTCCCGGCATACTTGCGGGTCTGGGCGGTGATACGCACAATCTCGCATCCCACCTCCGCCAGCTCCAGGACTTCCTTGACGCAGGCCCCGGTATCGCGGGTGTCGGCCGTGATCATGGACTGGATCCGGATCGGGTTTCCGCCGCCCACCCCGACCTTGCCGATCATCACTTCGCGGGAGCTTCTCCGCTGATAACGGAAGAGATCGGAGCAGTAGCGAAGCGGCGATTG
>Ga0315316_10001736_pt1 | contig 15518 bp, 14 predicted proteins | sample M160m3416metaG_FD_203702 | JGI IMG/M metagenome (GOLD analysis project Ga0315316, IMG submission 203702) | Ammonia-oxidizing marine archaeal communities from Monterey Bay, California, United States - M1 60m 3416 | ecosystem: Environmental > Aquatic > Marine > Intertidal zone | place: USA...
AAACCATTTTTAAAAAATGGTTTTGAATGACTGAAAAAAATATTCCTAGCGCGAAAGATTTGACCGTAATACAGCATTTTCCCATCGAATGGATTAAATTACAGCCTCGTAAGGTAGAGGAAATTCTATCCACATTATCCCTTGAGGAAAAAGCTAAGTATGTGCTTAGCCTACCCGCTGTATTGCAAAGAGAAGTGCTGTTTCTTTGTGAAGACGCGGTCGAGCTCACTCAATCTATCCCTGCAGAGGAAATTTATCATTTAATCAAGGAATTGGGGAGTGAAGATTCTTTGCTTATCCTGTCCATGGCATCTCCGGAACAGTTGCAGTATTTTTTTGACCTGGAATGGTGGCAGAGTGATAAATTTCAACCTCAGCGAGCAATGGAGTGGTTAGAACTTTTGGATCAATGTAATGAACCAGAAACCTTAGGGTGGTTTTTGAACGAAGATTTTGATCAAAAAGTAATGCTATTGCAATCTCTGATAAAAGTTTTTAAGCAAGATGAAATGACAAATTCATATGAAGGGGTTGAAGGCTTGGAACATTATTCCCCGGATGGGGTTTATGATGTATTTTTTAAAACTAAAGAATCAAAAGTTATTCGAAAAATAATATTATTATTAGCGGATAAAGATATTACTTTCCTTCACGAACTTCTGGAAGCTGTTATCTGGTTTCCTACGACAATAACTTTGGAAAAAGCTTACCAATGGCGGTTAACCCGTACTTCGCAAAGAGGTATCCCAGAGTTTGAAGAGGCAATGGGAGTTTATAGCAGTTTGAACCCAGATGACCTGAAACAAGAGGTGCCTTTATCAGAAAATTTTTCAGGTGGCAAATTTAGCTTTTCTCCGCAATATCCGTTGACTCAAGCTCTTCTTTCCCATTTTTTTGGGCAATGTGTTAAGAGTTTGGATTCCGAAGAGAGGTTGAATGCGATCCGTTGGGAACTGGTCTGTTTAGCAAACAAAATTATGGTGGCAGATAAATGTGATCTTTCCGATTTAAAAATTCGCCAAAAGGCAATGAGAAAAGCAGTGGGCTATGTCAATATCGGCTTGGAGCTCGGGGCATCGGGAGATCTAGAAAAAGGTCATTCGCTTTTATATCAACTTTGGATGCAATCGTTATTTCAAGTGGGATTTGAACAATTAAAACAGATTCGGTCAAAAGCAAGTTTGTTCCTAAAAGAAAATGGTTCTTTTATGGAAAATTTAATTTCGGAAGATGAAAAAGAAAAATTAGGCGCTCTTGTTTTCTCCTTTCCTCAAATCGTAGAGAAGGGCGAGGATGATACGGCAATCCTTTGGCGAGATCCTGAATCATTAGACGATATTCGCGTAATCAATAAACTTCTTGATCGTTGGGTTTTTAATATCCGTTTTGTAAAACAAAGCCTAGGTTTGAATACAAAGACATTAGAACTTAAATGGGGGGGATTCGATATCCCAAAAAATGGGAAGTTAGAACTTTTGACATTGTTCATGACAGCATTTGCGCGACACACCTTGTTCAAAACACTGTCTTGTGAACCCCTTACTGTTTCAGCTGTAAAAAGTTTTTTGAAGATTGTTTTCATAGCTGGTATTTTTCACGATGAAGAAAAAATTGTTGATGAAGACAAACTTTCATCTTTCGAGCAGGCTTTATTAGATACCCCAATGGCATGGACCAAATCGGATCAGGAATTACTCAAAGAATTGCTAGCTCAATGCGTAACGACTCTTGAAGAACAATTTGGTCGACTAGATTTTTCTAAAAAAATTGAATGGCGATACACTCATGGATTGTTAATCACCTACTCTCGTGGTGAGGAATAGGTTAATACCCATTGAGTTAGGGTAGGCGGTTAAGAAGAGGCTCGTTTAATGGATTTTACAATAAGTTCAGCTGCATGTTCCGCACTTTCCCAGCCCTCCAACTCAACCCACTTTCCTGACTCCAAATCTTTATAATGTGCAAAAAAATGAGAGATCTGATTCAGTAACATCTCGGGTAAATCGGAATACTGTTTTACTTCTTTATAATAAGGATTAAGGTCATCTACCGGGACGGCTAGAATTTTTTCATCGGTCCCTTTTTCATCCACCATGTTTAAAACCCCGACAGGTCTGCATCGAACAATACAGCCAGATAAAAATTCAACTGGAGAGGCCACAAGTATATCTATAGGGTCTCCATCTTCTGACAGTGTGTGCGGTATAAATCCGTAATTACAAGGATAGCGCATGGAGGTATGCATAACACGATCAACATAAAGCGCCCCGGATTTTTTGTCCATTTCATATTTAACTGGTTCCCGACCAAAGGGAACCTCAATGATAACATTTATATCCCAAGGTGGTTCTTGACCTATTGGTATGTTTTCTATAATCATGGGAACTTATTTATTAATAGATTGGAGGTGGAGCCAATACTAGCCGCGTTAGCGAGTGCCGAGGGCCGGACTCGAACCGGCACGAGGTTTCCCTCGAGGGATTTTAAGTCCCTTGTGTCTACCAATTCCACCACCCCGGCAAACTCTATTTATAAGCACTTACACTCATTTTAAAATCAAAACAATTACGGTTCTATAAGTTTTTCTGTAACTCTACCATTACTGGTTACTTTTCCAGATAACTTTTTTATCTTCATCTTTGATGAAGGCAATTTCGTCCTCTCCGTTTTCATTTAGAGTCATAGGTTCTTTAGCATCGATCACGAGAGCAGAAACCTTTTCCATATTCCCTCCCAAATGCAAAGTTATCTGTTCTCCGTTCTCGAGAATTGTACTTTTAAATATGAATAAGAAATTGTAGTAATGCGACAAGTACAAAGGAGTGTCGCCATATTTTTTAAGTATCTCATCGTATTCCATAATTACACAAGTACATCAAATACGCTTCTATAAGTGATTATTCAGATCGGGATAATCATAGGAAATGCTTACTGGTACTGGACTTGGTCAATTTAAACTTAAAAAAATAGTCGATATATATGGATTTTAAGTCCCTTGTATCTACCAATTCCACCACCCCGGCTTTTGGCTATTCTTGAAACTATCCCTGCATAAAATAGGGGTTACCAGAAAACCTGTTAGACGAGGGATATTAACAGTTTCTTTCCTAAATTCCAAGCAGGCTTGATTGTATCAATTTTTTCTAAGGATGATAAAAACTCAGGAGAAAATAGGAGTAAAGAGTTTTTAACCAGCGTTGTTTGATAATTTGCTCTGGTTTCTCAGTCTTAGTGGGGAAAATGCTCAATTCATGGCCCCTGTTTCTAAAGAAGTCTTAAGAAGTTTAATTCTTAATTAAATTTAAAAGTTCCTTAAAACAAAAAGGTCTATCAAAGAAGATAGGTTGCAAACAATAAGAAGGTGTAAATAATATAGAGGTTCTAAGGTTTTTAAGCTATGATTAAAAGAAAGAAGTAAAGAAAGGAAAAAACTTGAGAAAAGCATTAATTACAGGGGTTACGGGTCAGGATGGATCTTATTTGGCTGAATTCCTTATAGATAAAGGTTATGAGGTTCACGGTCTGGTAAGGCGCGCAAGTAGTTTCAATCGTGGTCGCATTGAACATCTCCGTATGAATGCGAAAACCCAAAGTACGAAACTTCATCTGCATTATGGGGACATGACCGATACCCCCAACCTGAGCCGATTGATTTCTTCGATTCGCCCTAATGAAATATATAACCTTGCGGCACAAAGCCATGTAGGGATTAGTTTTAAAACACCCGAATATACCGCCCAAGTGGATGCCTTGGGACCGCTCCGTATTCTAGAGTCTATTATATCTTCAGGCCAGTTAGATACCTGCCGGTTTTACCAAGCCTCGACTAGTGAACTGTACGGCCAAGTGAAAGAGGTTCCGCAAACTGAATCGACTCCTTTTCATCCTCGTAGTCCGTATGCGGTGGCAAAACTTTATGCTCACTGGATTACTGTCAACTATCGGGAGGCCTTTGGGTTGTATGCTCTCAATGGAATTATGTTTAACCACGAATCACCTCGGCGTGGCGAAAATTTTGTCACCCGAAAGATCGCCTTGTCACTTGCAAATATTCTTGCAGGCAAGCAGGAAAAACTTATTTTGGGAAATCTTGATTCCAAACGGGACTGGGGTTATGCCAAGGATTACGTGGAAGGGATGTGGCTGGCATTGCAACAGGAAAAAGCAGAGGATTATGTCTTTGCAACGGGAACTCAAAAAAGTATCCGCGATTTTGTAGTGGATGCGTTTGGTATTTGTGGTTTCGATATTGAATGGCAAGGTGAAGGTCTTGAGGAGAAGGGGGTTGATCAAAACTCGGGAAAGGTATTGATCGAAGTAGACCCGAAATTTTTTCGCCCAGCAGAGGTAGATATGCTTATAGGTGATGCCAGCAAGGCACGCGAAAAACTCGGATGGGAGCCCCGCGTTAAATATAGTGAGCTTGTGCAGATTATGGTTAAGGAAGATCTTCTTCACAAAGGGGTGGACCCTGCTGAATTCATGACTTCTCTGGACGCCTAAATCAAAGGTTTATTTGAATAAAACTTATAATTACCCTTCCTTATTCGTTTTCATAAAAAATGAAATTGCCGCCTTCTGACGAAACAGAAAACCGGATACTATATCGAAAACCCTAAGGGTTAAATCATGCCTAAGCGTTTAGCCATACTCTATGATTGCCCGTATCCTTTTATAAAAGGTGGTGGACAAAAGCGGTTGTTCGAAATTTCCCAGTATCTTTTGAAGCATGATTGGGAAGTGGAATGGTATGCCCTGAAATTCTGGGAAGGTCCAGAAAAAATCAGGCATAAGGGGATTACTTTTAACGCAGTTGGGGGACAGTCGAAACTATATAGTTCTGATGGCAAGAGGAGGATTTGGGAGGCGATTTATTATGGTGTCATGGTTGCCCGAAATACGGAACTGCGCCGGTTTGATATTATTCTTGCAGGCCAGTGGCCATTGTTTCATTTAATACCGGCTCGGTTTTTTTGTTTAATAGGACAGTCTAAACTTGTTGTTGATTGGTGGGAAGTATGGGGAAGGGATCAATGGCTTAAATATTTTGGGCTCAAGGGTTTATTGGGTTTATTGCTAGAAAAAATAATGAGCCGAATTCTTCCAAATATTATTTCAATTACTCAAAAAGGCAGAGATCAACTTCATGGTTTGGGTGTCAAAAAGGATGGGGTCACATTTATTCCTAATGGAATTGACTTTGAAAAAATATTAAATTCTATCTCCAAACCTAAAAAGTTTGACTTGATTTATATGGGGCGTCTTAAATGTCATAAAAATTTAGATCATCTGATCCAAGTGGTTTCTTTATTAAAGAAAAAGGGTGATAGTATGACATTACAGATAATAGGTGATGGCCCTGAACGAAAGCGTTTGGAAGCTTTGGTGAAGGAATTAAATATTTCAGAAAATGTTGTGTTTCATGGAGAAATTGAATCTGACATTGAAGCTTATTCCTGGATGAAGACCTCCCGATTATTTGTTCACCCTTCGACCAAAGAAGGGGGGGGCAGTATTACGGTTCTTGAGGCAAATGCTTGTGGTCTTCCGGTTGTTGCCTACAGACATGAAAATGGCATTGCTGATGAATTGATAAATGAAGGAATTAATGGTTATTGGATTAAAGAAATTGACCCTAAAGCTATGGGAGAAAAAATTCGTCAACTACTTCTAGATGAAAGCCAGGGCCAAAAAATAAAAGATAACTCCATTAAAAATGCCGGAAAACATGATTGGATAAATATTGGAAAAGAATACGAAGACTATTTTTTAAAACTACTTAATAATGGTAGGAGATACGACTAATCATGATTGAGAAAATAAATAATGGGCAAGAATGTCTGGCCATAATCATTAGGAAGGATTTTGGATCATACGGCAGTCACTTTGCCACTTCTTTGGAAAATCCTCTTCAAATAGGTGTTATAGAGCGAGGGGCTGGAGATATTATTTCCTCTCACAAACATTTACCTGTTAAGGTGGAACATTACGGTATCCGTCAGGAATTTCTTCATGTCATGATGGGCAAAGTGCGTGTTAAGTTTTTTGATACTGAAGACCGACAAGTGGCTGAAAGAATTCTTGATCAGGGTGATTCTTTGTTACAAATGTCAGGCGGGCATGGTTTTCAATTTGAGGAACCTACAAGGTTGATGGAAGTTAAATTAGGACCTTATTCAACCCAGGATAATGATAAACAAAAGATATGAATAAGCCCATAATCCCTGTAAATGAACCCTATCTGGGTCAACGGGAAAAAGATTTAGTTAATGAGTGTTTAGAGAGTGGTTGGATCTCTTCTGCTGGAAAATATATTGAAAAATTTGAGAATGAGTTTGCAGCGTATTGCGAATGTTCTGGTGGAGTTACCACTACAAGTGGTACAACCGCTATTCATCTGGCTCTGAAAAGTTTAGATGTTGGCCCTGGTGACGAAGTTCTGGTGCCGGCATTCACGATGGTGGGTAGCGTGTATCCGATCGTGCAATGTGGTGCATCCCCTGTTTTTGTAGATAGCGAACCTGATACGGGTAATATAGATGTTCAGGATCTTGAGAGCAAGATCACTTCCTCCACAAAAGCTATCCTCATTGTGCATATTTACGGTCATCCTGTTGATATGGATCCAGTTTGTGATATAGCGCGATCCCGGAATCTAAAAGTCGTCGAAGATGCTGCTGAAGCTCATGGAGCTTTGTATAAAGGTCGAAAAGCGGGGAGCCTGGGTAATGTGGGCTGCTTTAGCTTTTATGCGAATAAAATTATTACAACAGGTGAAGGCGGAATGCTAGTTTCCAATGATACGGAATTATTAAAAAAGGCAAGGCAATTAAAAGATCTTGCACATGGCCGAGTAAGATTTACTCATGATTTGCCAGAAGCTTTCAACTATAGAATGACAAATATTCAGGCGGCAATTGGATTAGCTCAATTAGAAAGAATAGAGGAAACCATCAAAAAGAAAATTAATAATGCCGAACAATATACAAAGCAACTAAAAAATATTTCCTGTTTGAAGCTTCCAGTTTGTCGCTCTTGGGCTAGGAATGTATATTGGATGTATGGAGTTCAACTAATGGATAATGTTCAATTTACAAAAGATTTATTAATGGAGACTTTAAAGAATGAGGGGATCGATACAAGGTCATTTTTTTATCCGCTAAATATGCAGAAAGCATTTAAAAAATATGGGAAGCAGGATTGCCCTAATGCCGAATCTCTTGGAAAACGTGGCTTCTACCTCCCTTCAGGGCAAACTCTCACCACCAATCATATCAATAGAGTTGCAGAAACTCTTTCACGGCTTCTTAGAAAATAAAGCTTCAAAAAGTCTTTAATTCTCTAAAGAAAATTTAGACCTTATGATGCGGGCAAATAATCGATGGGTCTCATCATTCCAATGACCATCACATGAAAATGTAATGGAATTTAGGTCGATTTTAAGTTTTTCCAGTTCATCTACTAAATCCACGAAGGGTATTTCTTGTAGTTCCAAAAACGCGGAAATAACTTTATTGTGATTCCGGTCAGGGGAAAAAACAATAACTCTGTGGCCAATATGGTTGGCTTTGGCTAATTTGTTGATTTGGAAGACAGACCCTTTAATCTGGCCCCAACTTGTCGTCCAGTCCCTAGAGCCATAAGGTATTTTTGAGATGTCAGAATCATTTACTGAAAGTTTACTTTTATAGTATTTTAATGTCTTTCTTAAATAACCATATAATTCGAATTGTGCCAAAAACTCTCTTATCTTTTCTTTTATATTCATCGTAGGCGGTTTGAATATTTCGTAATGATCTAGATCACTGAATTTTAAATGAACTAAGGGACGATTCGACCAACCAAATTCTCTTGGATCGACTTCCTCTAAGTCTCTACCCCAGCCTTCATCTAAAGATACAAATTCAATTAAATATTTCGCACGCCGGATATTAGCAAACTTCTTTAAAATTTCTAGATGCTGGGTGGGGCCGGTGCCTCCCAGTCCAAAGTTTAGAAAGTTTAATCGCCCTCCATACTCCCGATAAAGGCTATTGTGAACTATGTTTTTATTCTTAATCATCAAGGCTTCAATGTAAGAATCGCCTAGGATTATCACATCCTGTTTATCTGGATTGAAATTGTAGTGGTTCTTAATTAATCCATTCCCGTCAAATTCATATTTCGTATTGTAACAATCGTTTGAGTTCACATATTGAAAATTGCTCTTATGCCACATCCCAATATCAGGATCATATTGAACAGGTGAAACACCTCCCTTAAAGGGGGAGAATGTCAAAAAGAGCTCAAATGACATCAATGACAGGCACACAGTAAGTATAATTTTTAATAACTTCATCAATAGCCTTAAAAATTAAAGTAAATAAATTTCATTGTATTATCATTTGAGATCTGGAAATTATTTAACTGAAGAATAGCAAAAGTTCCTAAAAACAAAGCAATATAAACGGCTCGAGACCTGTTATTTATCTGTTCTGCCCATTGCATAGAATTTTTCGCTTTCCAAACTACTCCGAGAAAGAAAACTATATAGATTATAGGAGTAAGGTTCAGAATTCCTATCCCATTAAAACCCAGCATTCCAACTAAGATTTTGGTTGCATCCTTCCATTCTTTGGCCCTGAAAAATACCCAGGAAAAATTAACAAAAAGGAAAGTGAGAGTGCCCGCAAAAAAATAATGCATCTTAATATTCATCTGCGACCAGAACTGGTATGTGACAAGAGCGATGCCATGTAATACTCCCCAGAAAATAAATATCCAGCCCGCACCATGCCATAAGCCACATAATAAAAATGTTGTAATAAGATTAATATTAAGGCGAAATGAACCTACTCTGTTCCCTCCTAGCGGAATATAAATGTAGTCCTTTAAAAAACGGCCCAAAGTCATATGCCACCTTCTCCAGAAGTCTCTTATGTTTAGGGCCTTATAGGGCGAATTGAAATTTTTTGGAAGGTGGATATTGAATAAAAGAGCGACCCCTAATGCCATGTCGGTATACCCACTAAAGTCAAAATATAATTGAAGGGTAAAAGAAAGGGAGGCTATCCAAGCCTCGATCAGAGCCATCGTTTCTGTCGCATCAAATCCTTGTGAGGCCCAAATAGCAAAAGTATCTGCCACAACTACTTTTTTGAACAGTCCTATGAAAAAAATCAGTACACCTGAAAATACATTATTAATATTAAATCTTTTGTTAGTGGGCTGGTGAAATTGAGTCATCATCTCTTTATGATGGACGATTGGCCCGGATATTAATTGAGGGAAAAATAAAACAAAGAGAGAATAATTTATAAAGCTCGATTCTTTCACTTCTCCTTTATAACTATCTACTAGATATGCAATTTGCTGGAAAGTAAAAAAACTGATAGCCAAAGGAAGGATTATGTGCGGTAGTTCAATTTTTGCATCCAAACTCCAGTTGAAATTTTCAATGAAGAAATCAGCATATTTAAAATATCCCAATAAAGCCAAGTTACTCAAAATTCCAATTACCAGCCAGCTTTGAAGAAAAAAACGATTTTTTGATTTCAGTTTTAGAAAAGTTTGACTTATTCCAAAGTTAAAAATAATAGAACCTAATATCAAGGGCACATAAACAGGTTCCCACCACCCATAAAAAAAAAGCGATGCACCCAATAGCCAAATTCGGGAAGCCTCCCCCCTTCCCAAGTGATTAAGAAAAAAAAATACGAGAAAAGTTATAGGAAGAAAGATTAAAATAAACTCGAATGAATTGAATAACATTTTTTTTGAAATTATACGTTATTATCAAAATATCAATTACTTGAAATAACTAATCATAAATGACCTTCAACAATAAACAAGAAAAAACATCTGCCGCTGAAAAGCTGGTAAAGAATTCAGCGTGGTTATTTCTTTCGGAAGTTCTTTCCAAGGTGACAGCTCTAGGGATACAGATAATTGCAGCCCGTTATTTAGGGGAAAATGGTTTTGGAGTTTTTGGTTTTGCGTTTATTGCCACAGGTGTTTTTCTCGACTTCATTGATAATGGCCTGAAAGTGTTCTTAACCCGTTCTATTTCTCGAAGCCCCGATTTAATGGCAGATTATCTTCATAATATTTTTGCATTGAAGTGGTTCATTTCATTTTTTTCGGTTCTCATTTTTGTATTAGTAATTTATATGTTTCCTTTAGATCGCGAGACGTTAAAGGTGATCTGTATCATAGGTATTTCCTTAGTTGTCAATGGTTATACGGAAATGTATTTGGGAGTTTTCCGTGCGTATGAACAAATGCTGTTAGTTTCGAAGTTGATGTTTTTACAGCGAATTCTGTTTTTCGTTTTCGGATTTTTCGTTTTGCTGGCAGGGTATCATGTGGTGGAATTTGCGATGGCATTCCTAATCTCTTCAGTAGTCAGTTTCTTCCTTACCCGCATACAATTAAAAAAAACAAGGCATGACTTGAAAAAGGAATTTAATTGGGTATTGATACGCAAGATATTCAACGAATCTTTACCTATTTGCGGGGTAGTTTTATTTAGTTATATATATTTCTGTATAGATTCAATACTGCTATTTCTGATGGTTGGTAAGTCAGCAACGGGTTGGTACTTTGCAGCTTTTAAAATAATTGAGTCGCTCGCCTTGTTCTTAGCAAGTATTAGGGGAGCATTGTTTCCAACCCTTTCAAGAATGTTTTTTCACGATGATGATCATTTTAAAAAACTATGGAAAGGGGCGGTAAAATATTTAATTATTATTGGGCTACCAATTTCTGCAGGTACAGCAGTGATTGCTCCCCAGTTGGTTGATGTTTTATATGGTTCTCATTATGAAATATCCGGTCTTGTTCTACAAATCATGGCTATCCCATTTTTCCTCCTGATCCTCAATGAGTTCATTGCATACTTTTTATTGTCTGCAGATAAAACCGGAAAGGTTTTGAATATTGCACTATCAGGGGCACTCTTTAACATTGCTTTGAATCTTCTGGTGATTCCGAAGTGGGGGTTGATAGGAGCAGCTGTGGTTGCTGGTTTGACAGAATTTCTTTTATTAATTTTATTTTCTCGAACCATTAATAATTTGTATGGCAGGACTTTTTTTATTCCTCTTGTTTGGAAGCCCGCTTTGTCAGCCTTAGGAATGGCATATTTTTTAACCAAAGTTTCTTGGCCCCTTATCCCATTAATTTTAACAGGTATGGGAGTTTATTTGCTTACGCTACTTCTACTCCGAGCATTTAATGAACAGGATTTTATGATCTTGAGAAATATTTTTAATAGAGAGGGGTAAGAAACTTTACTTTTGATTTAAGTAACCTGATAAGAAATGGGAAAATTCAACAATCCTTTCGAAAAGCACAGAACACACGGCAGTGATACTATAGACTCTATTCATAATAGTTCTTTTTATTGCATAGATTTTTGGTTTGTCTGAGCTAGGGAAAGACCCATAATAAAATAGACCAGCATAACTATCTCTGAATCATAGAAGTTTGTTTCAAAAGTCCCTCCTGCCAAGAACCCCAAGATAGCCGCTACAGCACCCAACGCCAACCCTTGAAAATTTTTATTGGTAGATTGGATTGATCTTTTATATATAACAGTTAAATAGGTTGCCCAAATTGAAAGCCAAGCTGAGAGCCCTAAAATTCCTGTATCGACCAGTAGTTGAAATAAGTTACTGTGCATTCCTCGGAATCGTGCAATATACCCTGAAGGATCTGGATATTGAGAGTGGACCATATCTACACATTTGAAGCCACAACCTGTGAGGGGATGGTCTTTAAATATACTCCACCCACCTTCCCAAAGAAAAATTCTTGCTTGGAATGTCCAGTCTTTCATATCTGCTAGGCTATAGATGCGATCCTTAATGGCCTCAGGTCCAAAAAATAAGAGACTAATTAGCAGAAGTGGAATCAGCAGAAGGTATTTTTTATTACAGAAGAAAACTAGAAATACACTTCCTACAAAAAAACCAAGCCAAGCCTGCCTTGTTAAAGTAAACAATAGACAGGAACACATAAACCCAATACTCCCTAATAGCCAATACTCTTTAGGTTTATGAAACAAGAATCTTCCAAACGCCATTAAACTCATAAGCATTAAAACTCCTGCAAATGTCATAAAATGGCTCATTGTGCCACGAACTCGACTATCTAAGTTTACAGCCGTATCCCAAACTTGGAAAAACCCATTAAGAGCAGCAACTGTTCCGGCTATGATGAGAAGCTTCACAAGTAAGTTTCTTTGCCTCTCATCCTCAACTGTATTTATCGCCCAGAAAAAAATAGCAAATTGAAATAGTTTCTTTAGGTGCATATAGCTACTTTCTATGTCAACCGAGGTTATGACAGCCAATAGGCAGGCAAGACAAAAAAATAGGATAGCAATACCGACCTGTGTCCCTTTGGTTTCTTTCCAGGACTTTGTTAAATGAATCTTGATTAACCATGCTAGCGTCCCAATAGTAAAGGCAATCTGGGTAACGCTAATTGAAAATATGGAAAAAACAGCAAACGTGTATAACGAAAATTGAATCAGTTTATCCAAAGTTTGAACCACGTTATCTGTGTGGAGTGGTCTAATATTTGGCAAGAAATTCCTCGTTTTTAGAAAGGCTAGGTGTTAACTTTATACTTATACTATCTAACTAAAAGCATTAGACGAGTTGGCGATACTTACTGTTATAACTTGGTCAAATTTAGGAGTTAAAATCAACCTTTGCCTAATTATTACTCTCTATTTAAATACTATCAAATTGTAGAACGAGATTCCAACGAGCCTTTGCAGATTTTGTTAATAATACTTCAATATTAAAGCCAGAAATGCGCGATCCGAAACGAATTTTAAAAAAGTTGATAGGAACAGATTTTGAGATCGGACCTTTTGATGCTAGTGGTGAATCATTGGAACAAGCGGTAGAAACATTACGCGATGTGGCTAAATGCAGAAAGATTCGCGATTTCATCAAAACAAGTTTTGGAATCGATCTGGCCGTATCTCCAGAAATATTTTATCAACTTTTGGAGATTGGCCCGATCAATTATATTGAAACCACACAAAGGGATCTGGTTGTCGAGACGATTTCCTTAAAAGATACTCGACATCCCAATGACCCAGTCAGCATAGGTAATTTAAACTCGGTATTACGCGAGCTATATAAAGACCTGCAATTATTGCATGAAAGAATCCACAAAGATTTCCCCGATGCTCTATTAATCAGGGATATGCGTATGGAACTGATTGATCGTTGTTTTAATTTCACAGATCGATTGGAAAGGATGCAACATAAATGGTCGCTTTTTAGAGGCAGGAGGGTGCGCGATATTGAAAACGAGTTTTCTTTACTCTTTCCCAACTCTCCCAACGCTAGGCCGCTGGAGAGTAAATTTCCTCTAGTTCGTCACGAAATGGAGCTTTATCAGAGCGTTGCGCGGACAGAAAAAAAATGGCAAGCTCTTGGATTGGACCTTTTCTGTATTCTAAGAGAGAATGAAACCAAGGACCTAGGACTGCTGTTACAAAATGCGCAGGAGATGGGGAACCGACTCTGGCAAATTATCTATAAGAGTTCTGAAATCAAAGTATGCGTGGAATTGATGGGAATCGACTTTGCAAATATACAGTCCCTTTTCGATAACGAGACTGTTCCCCTCAACATAAATGGCTAACTTATCCTCTTAGTATTGATGAGTTCCTAACCAATTCTGGGAAACCAATTAACTTAAGAAAAAAATTTAATGAAAAATTGGGATCAAAATTCACTTGCATCAGATGCACTGACTAAAAAAACAAGAGAAATATTAAATATCACGAAGTAATCGCGTAATATTTAACTAGAGCGCACTATAAAATATGTAGAAAATTAATCAGCAATAGAAGTATTGGCAGATTCATTGCCTCCCACTCAGCGGATTAGGATTTAACCTGAAATCCTTCTACTTTGTCCAATAGAAGATGTTTTACTGCGGAATTATTTTGTGCTTCTTTTAGAGCATTTTTACCATCTTCTTTGATTCTATTGAGACGAAGGTCGAGTCGTAGAAGATTGGTAAAAAGGGGCAAAAACTTCGCTAGGGTTATGGCGCCTTCATCCGTTATCTCGTTGTCCGTGATGACCAGATTCTGCAAACTCAATAAATTATCTGAAACAGCAATGTACTTGACCCCTTCATTACCAATCTTATTATAAAAAAGGTTTAGGGATGTAAGGTTAACTAGTACTTTAGACTGAGCCAGCCATTTCGCGCCTTTAGCACCGCAAAGGTTGGTTCCAAATGCTAGATTGGTTAAAGGACGTAATTTTTCCATCTGCGAGATATCTTTTGCTCCGTATTCCTTAAGGTAAGTCGCTGTAAGATCAAGAGTTTTCCCGTCTTTACTCAGGTTCATACTCACAATACCTTCAGTTTCAGAACTGGCCCGATCTTGTCCCATTGCTGTTTTATTGCCGCTATAATCCATTTTCCTTATTCTCCACGAATTCAAAGTCTATATTAACCCACTAGACCTGAATAATTGATTTATCTAAATGTAAGGTGCACTTGATTATACACTCCTTCTCCCAAGTCACTCAAGAACTACTTCGTCAATACTGGTAAACTGGAATTAAAGGGGCTAAAATCTCTATAAGTCTTATGGATGATATGATGCTCTATTTAAGCAATCCTTTGGGGTTGGTTTTTAAGGAAAAATATTCTAATATACAATATCAACTATTTCACGGAGCGGTTTAATGGCTGGATTATATAGAACAGAAACTGAGATGAGTCTGGGCAATAATGTCATCGTTACCCAGATGACTCAAGCCATTAACTGGGCACGAAAATATTCCTTTTTTATCTATCCCTTCATTACGGCATGTTGTGGAATGGAATTTATGTCTGTAGCCGGTCCTAGATACGATCTGGATCGAATGGGTGCCGCGTTCCCCCGTTTTTCGCCTAGGCAGGCCGACTTGCTTATGGTAGTGGGAACCATCAGTCACAAACAGGCTCCGATTTTAGTTAAAGTTTATAACCAAATGACAGAACCCAAATGGGTAGTGGCTTATGGAGTGTGTACCGTCTCCGGTGGATTCTATGACAACTACGCAACGGTTATGGGAATCGATACGTTGATTCCGGTAGATGTTTATATTCCAGGTTGTCCGCCACGACCCGAAATGGTCATAGATGCGCTAATGAAACTCCAAGATAAAGTCCAAGCCGAAACTCTAGAAGACCATGTCAAAGGCCCGGCACTCGTAACCCCCGCAAGCAAACTTTAAGTCTAACTAGAAAAATACTATCCTGAACGACTATAAGGCTATTGGCTTGTTGCGTACTTGAGCATTTTGTCTGCCCCTTGACGTTCGATCTCAGTGAAATTTTTTGATTTCATCATTCGCTTGACTTGAAGGCGTTTTTCTTGCACGAACTTTTTTAGATCTTCTTCGTTTACGACTTTCAAATTCACCTCTCCATCAGGCCCAACATACCGATTCTTTAAAAAATGGAAATAAAGGCTCAGTCGTAGTCTCGGGTCTCTGATATTCATTTTA
>Ga0315316_10001738_pt1 | contig 15513 bp, 10 predicted proteins | sample M160m3416metaG_FD_203702 | JGI IMG/M metagenome (GOLD analysis project Ga0315316, IMG submission 203702) | Ammonia-oxidizing marine archaeal communities from Monterey Bay, California, United States - M1 60m 3416 | ecosystem: Environmental > Aquatic > Marine > Intertidal zone | place: USA...
ACCCGGCCGCGCGGGCCCTTGCTTTTCAGTTGTAATTTTTGTGCCGGGACATCTTCAGGGAGATGGCTCGCTTGTGCGATTGCCGTGCCGGATATCGTGCCGAGGCACAGGGCGGCAATGATTGCCGTTAAAGGTGCGTCTTGTTCCTTGAACATGACCATACTATGGCACACAGGTTTCATCATGGCATCCAGTTAGAAGTGCTTGCGGGTTGCAGGGTGGAGCTTGGAGGGCTGTGATGCGGGATGAACTTTACTTGAGCGGTGAAAACTCCATGGCCTTCAGGTAAATACGCTCAGGGGAAATGGCTAGGAGTTCACCGTTAGCTGCCGATTGTTGCGTGACCTTGTGCCATTGTGGATCGTTAGTGAATGCCTGCCAATTTGCGTCCGCCTGTTTGCGCCCTGCATGATGAATAAGGTAAATCAGGGTATTTTCGGAAGCGGGTTTTTCCAGGGGGGTCCAGTAACCCACGTTATGAATGCCGTGCTTTTCAAAGAGACGGGTGGTGTGTTTGGAAAAGCGGGCATTAAGGAGGGTTAGCTTGCCGGGATTGGCCGTGTATGTCCTCAACTCATAGGTGCCTGCCTTGCGTGGATTGTCCCGCATGATGGATGAGTAATCATTGGCGGTCATGAAGATACTGATCGGCTTCTCGGCCAGCAGCCCCTTAAACTCGGGTTGGTCAAGGACTGCCTGCCATTCCCTGTCGTTGGAGAACATGTTCCAGTTCCGGTAGGCATCGTATCGGGAATCGTGTTTAAGGATATAGATAAAGCGCCTGCGTTTTTTTGGCGGGCCCTCTGTGGGAATCCAGTAACCCATCGTCTGGAGGGAGTGCTTTTTGAAGATTCGGTCAGTGTGTTCCCGGAAACGCTTGATGAGGTGGGCAAACCTGTGCTCGTTGGCGGCGTAAATACGCAGCTCATAAACCGGCCCTTCCAGCAGACGGGGCGGTGGCGGGATTGGCGCCCGAGGTGGGGAACTCTCAACTCCTTTCCTGATGCCCATGGCAACGTCAAGGGGTGCCTTGAAGATCCAGGCCATATTGTCGGAAATCTTGCGGCTCGAGTCGTGACCACCAATGTAGAGGTCTCCATCGCCAAAAGGGGACAGGCAGAATGTCCTTGGTGAGACAAGGATCTGTTTACCTTGCCGGAAGGCATTGTTGACTTCGTGCACCGAATAACTCCGGTCAGGATGTCGGATGGCATACATTGCTCCAGCGTAGAGGGCACTGCCTTTCCAGCGTAGATGGTGCTTGCCTCGGATATTGCCCTGAAAGCCGATCAGGTGAGATGTCTTGCCTGTTTGCGGGTCGGTGACCGGATACATCATGTTGTGGGCGCCAAGGGTATAGGCGATATCAACGCCAAGAGTCTTGCCCATGAGTCCGGCGATTTCTACCTCGTCGTGGATGCTGTAGCCACCGGTTCCATCAGGATCAAGTCGCTTGATCTGGCTTCTTGAGCGTTCCCCAGGAGCCCAGAGGAAGAGCAGGGATTGCCCGGGACCGTTGGGATTCTTTACACTGGTAAGCCCGCGAATTCCGCCAACGTCCGTGTCAGTGTCAGCGAAGAGGTCTAGGATTTCGGTGTAGGAGGGATGGTTGCCGTCGGTTCTCCGGTAGATCGAGTCTCCCTCGGAAAAAAAGAGTGAGCCGTTAGCCTGGGTCATTCCCAGCGGGCGAGTCTTGAAGCTTCCCTCCTTCAGGAAGGGGTATTCAAGGTTCCTGCTCCAGCGAATTCTGCCGGGCAAGGAAGGGTCATAGACACCGGTGATGATTCCCGGGTTTCCCAGTGACATGACCAAGTGTTCAACCCCGGTGACCTTGTCCCGATAGATTTCCATGTCACGCGGAACCCAGCGCACTCCGCCGGCACTGGAGCCGTGCCTGACCAGTGTATGCGCCCATGTGCCGTTTGTGTCATTGCGGGTCCAGGCAGAGACCGCGCCACCGCGTTCGAAGTTGGCACCAGCTGCCATTACCAGCAGGTTTTGCGGCTTTTGCAGGAGATTACCTGAATTATCCCGGGTGAAGGTGATCGACTTCAGGATATTGCCTTTCATATACTGGAGGCCAAGGTCGTTTTGCTGCCCCATGTCGAGGTCGACCTGCCAGTCTTTACCGGTAGCATCGAGGCGAAGCACCTGAGCGGATTGTTTTTGCCCGTCAGGGGGGATTTCCCACCGTGCATCGACCCAGTAGCCGTTTGATGCGAAAAGCTTTCCCTTATGCGCAGCGAGGTGCATGATTTCAGATCCCCCTGCCCAGGCGCCATTGTCGTCGGTGAACCCGGCACTGAAGCTTTGTTGCCACCCGGCGCCTTTGCCGGATGCGGAAGGGATTTTTTTCTCAGCACAGGCAAGCCCGTCAATTCCTACCAGGGCCAGCACAACCAAAAGAGTGCTTATGGGCTTGGATGCAGTCATGGGTGTCTAGTCTTACAGGAGGTCAACTCTACTGCTGCTACGCGCACGGGCAAGGTTTGTCGGCATTAAGGTATTTTTTCCTGATGCACTACGCCGTGAATCCGGGACCAGTGCCCATAATGGTCAATCAGGGCACTTGTCCCCAGCAGTGAGGTGGTGCTAACATGCCGTTATTATGAGGACCTTGTATTATTTTTCTCCGCCAGTTCTAGCGTTGCTTCTTGTTGTATTGCCAGGAGGGGTGCTTGCCGGGACTGATGATGTAGCCGACAATGCTAGGCGAGGGGAACTTGATGCCTATTGGGCTGAGGTTTCCCGCTCGGTGAGAGAAGGTGATTTTGAGGGTTACAAGGCAACCTGCCATGAAGAAGGTGTGCTGGTGTCGGGGGTAAAAAAAACGAGCGTTCCTCTTACGGTGGCGCTTGCCCGCTGGCAGCAGGGATTCATGGATACCAAGTCAGGCAAGATCAAGTCGGATGTGAAGTTCAGGTTTGCCCAGAGGTTTGGCGACGAGACCACTGCACACGAGACAGGGATATTTCTCTATTCTACCGTTGACGGTGAAGGAAAGCGCAATCAGGAATATGTGCATTTTCAGGCACTCCTGCTTAAGCAGAAGGGGCAATGGAGAATTATGATGGAGTACCAAAAGTCAACGGGCACTCTTGCCGAGTGGAATGCCCTGGCTGCGAAATAATTCTTGTCCATTCTGCTGCCGAGAAATACCAACCGTGAATAGAAATGTCTAAAGAACTGATTTTCATTGCCGTGATGACCCTCGGGATTTCCTGGTCGAGGGCACAGGAGGTGCCGCGGCCGAATATCCTGTTTGCCTTTGCCGATGACTGGGGGAGGCATGCCTCTGTCTATGCGAAAATAGATGGTGAAGGTACTGAGAATGACGTTATCAAAACCCCTCATTTTGATGCTATTGCCAAGCGGGGTGTGCTGTTTAATAATGCGTTTGTCAACGCTCCTTCCTGCACGCCATGCCGAAGCTCCATCCTCTCAGGACAGCATTTCTGGCGGACCGGCAGGGCGGCGATTCTTCAGGGTGCACATTGGGATGAATCGATTCCCACCTGGCCGCTTCTCCTCAAGGGAGACGGCTACCATGTCGGCTACACCTGGAAAGTTTGGTCGCCGGGATCGCCTCGTGATGCTCCATATGGCGGGTCAGTCAACGCCTTCAGCAAGGCGGGGAGCAGTTTCAATGGATTTTCACAGACGGTAACAAATCTGGTCAAAGGGGGTAAGGATCTCATGGATGCCAAGCAGGTCCTGATGAACCAGGTGCGCGGCAATTTCAGGGATATGCTTGCCGGGAAGAAAAAGGGCCAACCCTTTGCCTATTGGTTCGGGCCGACAAATGTCCACAGGAAATGGATCAAGGGTTCCGGCAAATCCCTCTGGGCAATTGATCCCGACAAGCTGAAGGGGAAATTGCCGCCTTTTCTTCCTGATGTTGCTGAAGTTCGCCAGGATTTTGCCGATTACCTTGGTGAAGCGATGGCATTTGATATGGCTTTGGGTGTGCTTGTCGATGAGTTGCGGAAAAGCGGGGAATATGAGAATACCCTCATTGCGGTTTCCGGAGACCATGGGCCGGCGGGGTTTCCCTACGGCAAGTGCAATCTCTATGACTTTGGCTCCCGTGTCGCGCTCACTATTGCCGGGCCCGGTGTCAAGGGTGGGCGTGTTGTAGATGATCTTGTCAGTTTACCTGACCTAGCGGCGACTTTCCTTGAAGCTGGAGGTGTGAAGGCTCCGGAAGTGATGACCAGCAGATCCATCTGGCCGACGCTTACCTCAACCGATTCGGGACTGGTGGACAAGTCGAGGACGGAGGTGTTCATCGGCCGTGAAAGGCATGTTGCCATTGCCCGTGCGGGCCAACTGCCCTATCCGCAAAGGGCAATCCGCACGCATGAGCACTTGTTTGTCATCAACTTCAAGCCGGAGCGTTACCCGCTGGGAGATCACTATCATTTAGGATCTGACAAGGAGCCTGATGCCAACCGCCTCACAGCCAATACTTTTGTCACTATTGCCGATGAGGACGCCGGTCCCACCAAGGCATGGATTGTGACCAATCGTCACAATCCGGCAGTGAAGCCCTTCTTTACCAGGGCTTACGGAAAACGCCCGCGCGAGGAGCTCTATGAGCTCAAGAGTGATCCTCATCAGTTAAAGAATGTTGCCAATGTGGCCGGATACAAGGAGATCACATCTGCACTTCGTGACCGCTTGCTGGATGAACTGACGAAAACAAACGATCCTCGGCTCATTAAGAACGGTCGTTTTTTCGAGACCCCCCCGATGGCCGGCCCTGTGGGGAAACCCAAAGGCGGCAAGAAGAAGGGGTGAACAGGGGGATGATAAGAAAATGTTATTTTTTGCCGATGCAAAAGAGGTGTTTGTCACCGCGGATATAGAACTGGCCGTCGTAAATGGCCGGTGAAGCGTTGCACTCTTCCCCGAGGTTACTGCTGGCCACAAGATCAAATTCTTTGCCGGGGCGGATGACGCTCATGACCCCTTGGTCTGAGAGGAAATAGGCCAGCCCATTGGCGGAAATCACGGAGGCACTGTGCCGGCGCGGGAGGCGCTCGTTCCAGAGCCTCTCGCCGCTCTCGGCAATGAAGCAGCTGGCCACTCCGTTGTCGGAAACAACCAGAAAATACTCCCCGATGGAAACGGGGGATGGCACGTAGGAGGCACTGCGGGTGGTACGCCAGACGACGTGGGTATCAGTGACATTGCCTTTGCCGTCCGGCTTGATTGCCATCATGTGACGCTCAGGGAAACCGCAGGTCATGAATAATAAATTCCCGTTATAGACCAGGGAGGCGACGAATTGCTCGGTTGGCCCATCAATGACCCAGTGTTGCTTCCCGGTGTCGGGATCGAAGCTGGCCACGGACTTGCTGCCTGAAAGGATCATCTGTGTGCGGTTGTCGATGTTGCGGATAATCGGGGTGCAGTAGCTTCGGGTCCTGTTTGGACGTGGAGTTTTCCAGATTGTTTTTCCGTTGCGGTGGTCAAGGGCTACGAGGTAGGCCTCACCGTCATGGTCTCCATTGATGATGAGTTTTCCATTCCACAGGATAGGGCTTGAACAATATCCGTGGACGCTGGAGAAGATCCCCGGGCGCTGTTGCCATACTTGTTTTCCTGAAAAGTCATAGGCGGCAATGAACATCTCCTTGCCATCAAGGAAGCTTACATAGATATGCTTTCCGTCGGTGACCGGGGTGCTTGAGGCAAGGCTGTTGAGCCGGTGAATCCTCTCCGGCGGTGATTTCAATACAGTCTTTTGCCAGAGGACTTTGCCGCTGGTTCGCTCGATACAGATCAATGCCCTGTCCCCAGTATCAATCAGCGCCGAGACTATGAAGATATGCTTTTTCCAGACAATGGGGGAGGCATGACCTTTCCCGGGCAGTTCAGTCTTCCAGAGGATATTATCAGTCGCGGTCCATTTGACCGGAAGACGAGGATCGCTTTCAGCGCTGCCATCACCCCGGGGACCGCGCCAACCGGGCCAGTTTTCTATGGCATGTGATAGTTCCCCATGAGTGAGGAAAATGATCAAGTTGAGGAGAATAATGGAATGAAGCCTGAGCATAGAGAGATAATACCTTGTTAAATGCTGTCGAATAAATTGGCTTCTATTATGCCATGAAGGTGTTTGAATAACATTTTTTTCTATCCAATATCTGCAGAAGAAAGCGGAGAGGCTATCCAATGCCCCCGCAGAATATCAGGGATTTCAATTTCTTTGCGTGACCCGGGTGAGACATTCCTATAGTTTCATTGAAAATGATTTTGAGGGGTAATTTCAGGCAGAATGCACGGTGGTTCTATGTAGGTTTTCTTGTCCTTTCTTCCTGGGGATTTGCCCGGGAAATATCATTTAATCGAGACATTCGCCCGATTCTCTCGGATCGATGCTTTGCTTGTCACGGTCCGGATGCAGGTGAGCGGAAGGCAAAGCTGAGGCTGGACCGAGCGGAGGGGATCGAAGGCGCTTACCGGATACATGATGGGTCAACTGCGATTAAGCCGGGTTCAATTGCCCAGAGCACTTTATGGGACCGGATCACCACGGATGATGCTGATGATGTCATGCCACCCCCGAAGGCGCACAAGAAACCACTTTCCGGCACTGAGCAGGCGTTAATCAAGGAATGGATTGAGGGAGGTGCACGCTATGAGGCGTTCTGGTCCTTTGTGCCGGCAATGATGCCGGAACTTCCACAGGTGAAGAACCGGGACTGGGGCAAACATCCGATCGATTTACATGTGCTCAAGCGCATAGAGGCTCTGGGAATGTCGCCATCGAAGGAGGCGGATAAGCGGACACTTATACGGCGAGCCAGTTTTGACCTGACCGGTCTTCCGCCAACCAGGAAGGAAGTCAGGGACTTTGTCGCGGATGACAGTCCACAAGCCTATGAACAACTCGTGGAACGGCTGATTGCCAGCGATGGATATGGGGAGCACATGGCACGCTACTGGCTGGATCTGGTGCGTTTTGCGGATACCAATGGGATGCACAAGGACTTTTTCCGGAATCATTCGCCTTACCGTGACTGGGTGATCAGGGCCTTCAATGAGAACCTTGGCTATGATGATTTTGTACGTTACCAACTGGCCGGCGACCTGTTTGCCGAGGCAAGTAGTGACCAGTTGGTGGCTTCAGGGTTTAATCGCCTTCACCTGATCATTGACAGGGGTACCGCGTTGCCGGAGGAGAGTTTTTTCAAGAATGTCGTCGACCGTGTGACCGCAGTGGGCACTGCCTTCATGGGAATGACTGTTCATTGTGCTTCATGCCATGACCACAAGTATGATCCTCTCACCCAGAAGGATTTCTATTCCCTGTTTGCTTTTTTTAACAACATTGATGCTGCCTCGGAAACTGCCGGCGCGCCCAGAAACGGGCTGCAGCCGCCGTTTGCATCACTAGGGACAATGGAACAAAAGAACAGGATCAAGGAGCTGGATGGTCAACTGGCAAGGATTGATCCTGAGGTGGTGCAGGCCAAGAAGCGGGCGACGGATGAAGCGGATGTCGGTAAGAAAAAAATACTCATGCAGGAAGCCAGGGAGGTGGTGGCAAAGCAGCAGGGACTGAAGAGGGAACGGGACGGTATTAGCCGTGAGATGCCTCGTGCAATGGTGATGAGGGAACGCCAGGAGGTGCGTCCGACGCATATCATGAAGAGGGGGAGCTATGATGATCCCGGTGAGGCGGTTGAACGTAATGCGCCTGAGTTTCTGGCTCCACTGAGAAAGAGTGGCGAGGTTGCCTCGCGAATGGACCTCGCGGAGTGGTTTGTTAACCGTGACAATCCGCTTACTGCGCGTGTTGCTGTCAATCGGTTCTGGCAGCAGTTTTTCGGTGTGGGTTTGGTGAAAACATCTGAGGACCTTGGCGCACAGGGGGAGATGCCAAGTCATCCTAAACTGCTGGATTACCTTACGGTATCATTCATCGATTCCGGTTGGGACATCAAGGCACTGGTCAGGCAGATCGTGCTCTCAAAGACTTACCGACAGGACTCCGTTGCCCGCCCAGAGCACTTCAGCAAGGATCCGGAAAACCGCCTTCTTGCCAGGGGATCCCGATTCCGCATGGATGCCGAGATGATACGTGATCAAATCCTTGTCAGCAGCGGGTTGCTTGTCGAAACGATGTATGGGCGGAGTGTCAAGCCTCCCCAGCCTGACGGGTTGTGGAAGGCTGTGACCATGATCGGGGAGCGGTTTAAGCCCGATTCCGGTGATGCTATTCATCGCCGGAGCCTGTATACTTATTGGAAGCGGGGGATGCCACCGCCGCAGATGACCATACTCAATGCCCCTGTCAGGGACGCATGTACTGCACGCCGGGAACGGACTAATACACCCTCACAGGCACTGTTGCTGCTCAATGAAAGTGAATACATGAAGGCAGCACGGCAGCTGGCCATTCAGGCCCTTGGACCGCAGGATGCCACTGCCATACAGCGACTGGCATTTGTTTATGAGACGGTGACATCGAAACTGCCGGACGCCGGTGAACAGGAAGTGCTAGCCTCTCTCATTGAAAATCTCCAGGAGAAGTATGTGGCCAATCCCGTAATGGCAGATGAAATCTGCAGTGGCATGAACCTGCCTGATGCCGGCAAGAAGGCCCAGGTGGCGGCCTGGACGGTTCTGGTCAATACGCTCTATAACCTTGATGTCACCAAGACCCGTGAGTGAAATGAAAGATCAGCTTATCACGCACGCGGACCTGCAGTCACGACGCTCATTCCTGTTGAATTCCGGGATGGGGCTTGGCGCAGCGGCATTCTCCTCGCTGATTGCACCCCGGGCCACGGCGGCTGAAGCTGCCCTGCACCATAAGCCACGTGCGAAGAGGGTTATTTTTCTTTTTATGGCGGGTGCACCGAGTCAGGTGGACCTCTTTGACTATAAGCCGGACCTGCACAAGCTCTTCAAAACCGAGTTGCCGAAGTCCGTTAGCAAGGGGCAGCGCGTTACCACGATGACCCGTGGCAGGCAACAGTTGATTGCCCCGACAATGTTCAAGTTTGCCCGCCAGGGAAAGAGTGGGATCTGGCTCAGTGAGTTGTTGCCCCACCTCTCGACGGTGGCTGATGACCTCTGCCTCATCCATTCCTTCAACACCAATGCGATCAACCATGATCCCGGAAAGACATCCTTTTGCACGGGATCCGAAATTCCGGGCAAGCCGAGCATGGGAGCCTGGCTCAGTTATGGACTGGGAACCTTGAACAAGAACCTGCCTGACTTCGTTGTTATGCCCTCGGCTTTCTGGAGCGGGCGCGTTAACGTGCAGGCTCTCTATGCCCGCCTGTGGGGCAGCGGGTTTCTTCCCTCAAGGCACCAGGGAACATCCTTCCAGGTCAGTGGCGACCCTGTATTGTTTCTCTCCAACCCGAAGGGGATTGACGGGGAGGTGCGCCGCCGGATGCTGGATTCTCTGGCGGAATTGAACCGGAAACACCATGCCGAGATCGGTGATCCGGAGATTCAGACAACTATTGCCCAGCAGGAGATGGCCTTCCGCATGCAGTCCTCAGTGCCTGAACTGAGTGATATATCCGGAGAACCCAAGCATATCCTGGAAATGTATGGCCCTGAGGTTAATAAGCCGGGTTCTTACGCAAGAAACTGCCTGCTTGCCCGCAGGATGGCTGAACGCGATGTGCGCTTTGTGCAGCTCTTTCATCGCGGATGGGACCACCATTCGCGCCTGCCTGATAACATGAGGGGGCAGTGTCGCGATGTGGACCAGCCGACAGCTGCCTTGTTGAAGGATCTCAAGGAGCGCGGGCTGCTTGAGGACACGCTGGTGGTTTTTGCCGGGGAATTCGGGCGCACGGTGTTCGGTCAGGGAAACATTACCCGGGATGTTTATGGCCGGGACCATCACCCGCGCTGTTTTTCCGGGTGGGTTGCAGGTGGTGGCATCAAGGGTGGGATGCATTATGGGAAGACTGATGATTTTAGCTATAACGTTGTTGAGAACCCCGTAAACGTGCGCGATCTGCATGCCACCATGCTGCACCTGCTCGGGGTTGAGCATAACCGGTTGAGTTTCCCTTTCCAGGGCCTTGATCAAAAGCTGACCGGTGTCGAACCGTCCCGGGTGATAAGCGATATTATTGGCTGATGCAGGCATGATTGGACCGTGAGTGACCTCACGGCAGCGGGACACGGTGTGGGTGAGACACCTTATCTTCGTAGGCGCCGGCAGGATTTTTTTGTGCGCAGCCTTCTGGGAGTTGAGCCGCGGAGTGACTGAAAGGTGCGGGAGGGGTTCAATCGTGCTCCCTGCGGGCACGGAAGAAGTGCGTAGTAGCCTCGCCTGCAGGGTAATCACGCATGATAGTGCTGTCTTTTCCGGGTATTCCCGTCTCCCGGGGCTGCCAGTTGATGAGGTCTGTGGACTCCTCAATGCTGTAGGAATTTCCGCTGGTCGCGGGAAAGCTCAGGGTGAGTCGCTCCACTGCCCCGGAAGGCAACCGGGTCAGGCCAACGTTAAGTAGAAAGGGGTGCTCTTCATGCTCATGGGTGTGGATCGATGTGCCGTTAAGGGTAAGGTGTGAAGGATTGATGCTCTCGAGTTTTCCCGGGGTGGCTGAAAATCCGAAGGTCACTGATGCCCCGGCCGGGATTGACTGGTTCCATCCCGAGTGGCTGACCGTGTAGTGGTTGCCTTCACGGCTGAGAAGTTCCGCATTCCAGAAGGAGGATATTTCCTGGTCGATTTCAAATTCCAGTTTCCATGAATTGATCGGATGATCCGAGAGATTGGTGATTTCTACCTCAGCGGTGAAACCGGAATCCCAGTCGCTTTGCACCGAGAAGTCAACTTCTGCCCTGATGTCGTGGGGGATGACAGGCTCGTTGCCAGGATTACCTCCGTCATTACCGTTACCGGTCCCATCACCAAAGTCGATATCGCTGGTGGAGAAGAAGACTTCCCCGGCGGGATCGATTCTTTGCCAGACGACATAGAGGACGTGATGTCCCTTGCGCTGGGGAAAATCAACCGTGAACCGGTAGTAATGACCATCGCGGACTACCTGCTCGGCGCCGGGCAGGGGTTCAAGGTCATCCCATGCCAGTGGCATGTCCGGGCTCCACCCCTCACGCGTGATAAATGCCAGGAAGTAGCTTGGGTCATGCGGTACCCATGCATCAAAGACGACCGGGTAGAGTCCGGGGTTGACGGCAGTGGCAGGCCAGTCCTCACGAACCAGATTGAGACCGGCGTATTTTTCACGTCCTGCACCAGCAAGTTGCCCATCAGGAATAATGTCACGATAGGGCTGGATACTTGCCGGGTCATGTCCGGGCACCATACGGCTGATTTCATGCCAGTCATAGAAGGCCTGCGTGCCGGCTGTTGCAATTGCGGCGGCAGATACGGCGCTTTTTGGTGACTCGGGGTTTTCTTGGAAAATGCGGTATGCGCGACTGACCGGGTCACTGATTGAACCGTGCCCCGGAGCGCGTTCAACGACGCATGCAAGTAACGTCGAGATCATCAGGATGGTGCCTTTCAGTAGGCCTTTGGCTTGGGACAGACGGGAGAGTATTGGATGGTCATTCATGGAGGGCTCTTGTTGTCGACTAGACTACCATGGCTTTGCCGGGACTTCAAAGCGGAGCGATCAATGGGGAATCAGCCTGTCTTTCCGTCGTTTTAGGCACTTCAAAGCAGCTGACGGCACGGGCGCCCCTGCCAAAGGGGTATTCGCGGCAGGTCCATCGGTATCCGTTGATGGATGCGGTAAGGCCTTCCCATTGCGGCGCCGAGTAGGTGAGTAAATTGGTCAGCGTGCTTCCTCATGCGGAGGGGGTGGGATTTTATAGGAGGAGTGGTCGCTTGTGAGTTCCTGTGAATGGCGGCAGAAAAAACATGAATTATTGCATACTATTCACCTTGTGATCGTCAAAGGTCGGTAAACCGTTACTTATGATAATATTTCCCTCCCGTTCCTTTTCCTTATTTGCAGCAAGCGTCTATGCTCCTGCGGTCAATATTGTGATGTCTGCCTGTCAGGCAGTTGTTCGACCTCTTTTAATCTTCTTACTGTATTTGAGCAGTGGATTTACGGCGTTTTCCCAACTTGAAAGGGATGGGACCGGGGAGGTGAATGGTTACCAGATTGGACCGGGAGCTGATTTAAGGAGCGCTGATCTCCGGGGTGCTAACCTAGAGGGTGCTAACCTTGAAAATGCGGATTTGCGTGGCGCTAACCTCGAGGGGGCGGATCTGAACATGGCATCTCTTATCGGGTGTAACCTGGATGGGGTGAATATTGCCGGTGCCAATCTTAATGGGGTAAGAATTTCAGATGCCAATATGGCTGCGGCGATATCCGGGGCGGGGCGTGCGACATACCTTAAGGTTCTTGCGCTTGAAGAGGTTGGCGGGGAGCATGAGTCAAAGCTTGGCCTGCTCATTGATGGCGCAGAGAACCGTGAGGTGCGACTGGGTATCCTTGAGGAGATTGGCGGGGAGCATGAGTCAAAGCTTGGCCTGCTCATTGATAACGGAGAGAATCGCGAGGTGCGCCTGGCTAACCTTGAAGAGGTTGGCGGGGAGCATGAGTCAAAGCTAGGCCTGCTCACTGACGGCGGGGAGAATCGTGAGGTGCGACTGGACGCAATGGAGGCGGGACATACGACTCAGGGCATTGAGATCGCTTCAATTCATGAGTTACTCAATGGCATGAATGCGAAACTTAAGCAACTAGAGGCGCAAATTCCTGCCTTGGAGGCTGCAATTGTTGAGAGGGATGAGAAGATAGCGTTACTTGAAAAGCGACCAACTATGGAGCAATTGATGGAAGGCCGACCCGCGGGTATTCTTTTACAAGTCGATGAAGATGGAAAAGGGGAGGTGACGCTGAGCCTTAGGATTGAGCAAAGTGAGGACCTGCTTCATTGGACTCCCGTGGAGGAAGTGATCAAGCACACCTTTCCCATTCCAGATAACAAGCGCTTCTATCGCTTCGCACTTGCCCGCTGAAGCCCAACCAAATTATTGCCGGGGAGTCTGCTCCTTGAGCAATTCCTTGATGACCTGCATTTCGCTGGCAAGCTCTTCCATCCGGGCGTGAAGGTCACCGATGCCCTCTCGTACAGGATCCGGTGCTTCGCGTTGCCGCCGCTCCATCTCTTGCTGAAGGGAGACCTCGGCCTTCATGTCATCCATACTGCTCATGATCACTCCGATAACAAGATTCAGGACGATCATCGTCCCGATGAGGACAAAGCTGACAAAGAACAGGGCGGCTCCTACCGGGGAGGCACTTACTGTTGGTTGCCATTTCATGATGTCCCCGGGGGAGTATCCGTAGGCATCAGCTCCGTACATGTTAATGTACATAACATCGGTCCAGTCCTCCAGTGTCACTACACGGAATAAAGAAAGCATGGCGGTTTGTAGGTTGCGGAAGTGGATTGGGTCATTTTCGCCGTAGAGGAAGACTGCCATTGCCCCGTAGGCATAAAAAAGAAGAAAGAGGAGGATGGTGACATAGAACATCGATGGCAGGCTTTTCAGCAGGCAGCCAACCAGTATTTGCAGTTTTGGTATCACCGCTACCAAGCGCAATACCCGCAGGATACGAACCAGCCTGATCACGGGGAGGAAGGCTCCATCAATAGGCAGAAGGGGTTCCAACAGGCATGCCGCGACGATCAGGAAATCGAATACGTTCCAGGGGTTGCGGAAATAGTCCATGGGGCGTGATCCCTTGGCGAGGATCTTGATGATGACCTCTATGGTGAAGAGGCTCAGCACGATCACGTCCAGGAAATTGAGAACCGAGGCATGACGAGCAGCAAAATCCTTGTAGGTCTGTATGCCGACAAGGACCGAGGCGAACAGGATCACCGCCACGATGAGTCTCTGAAAGGCGACAGAGCTTGAAATGCGATGGCAGAAATCTTTCATGATTCCCACTGCTTAAGTCAGGGGTAATTTTCAGGCAAGAAGAAAGGCGGACTAGAAGCGCCAGCGCAGGGCGACTCCCGGCATATCCATGCCCCACAGGATAAAGCTTGCCCCTAGGTTTCCGGTAATTTTCCGGCTCAGGGAAAGGTGCGTGTCCGTGCCGCTGTATTGCACCATCAGGGAGAATTCCGGATGGCGAAGGGTCAAGCCGCCGACAGGGCGCAGTTCGGCCAGTTCATCGATGTAGGCGCCACCCACATAAGGGGAGAGGGTGAGGTTGAGAGCATCCATGCGTGGCAGGGCCTTGCTAAAGGTTGCGAAGAATGCGCGGCTTTCAATTTCGTGGTCGGCAACACGGAAATCATCGACGGAAGTCCCGAGTATAATTGCAGGTTTCCAGTTATCGGGATCCTCGGAGACTGCTCGCCAGGTGGCAGTGATGCCGGCCTTGTCTGCCAGCGGGCGGTAGTCTGCACCAATGGAAAAGTTCCGGGTGAGCCAAAATGCCACTGAACCGTAGAGTTTACCGCTATCGCCTTTTTCGGGAATCCAGCGCGATGTGATTACCCCCTTGATGGGTGTGCCTTCCGCTGTTTCTTCTGCTGCGCCACTCACGGTGCCGCCTTCACCCGGTCACAATGGTCAGGCAGGAGTTTCGGAGACACCATCCTGTGCAATCACGGACGGCATTGCCGGCAGGAGCATGGCAGCAAGCAACATGAATACGCGCATCTTTTGAATCTTCATCGTGGATAATTTCATTTGGTCCGGCAAGTCCGGGCTTCGGAGGTCAATGGCAGTTGTGACCCTTGAGGTGTTGTTCAGGCTCTTATTTCTTATTAATATTGCAGTTGCCAACTGCTTTTGCCCAGAACGGCAACAATTGTTGTGGTGAGTCTGATCATGAGTAGGATACAATTATAATTGCGCGCTTAGTTTCTGTAAAACGAATTTGCGGGTGAACCTCTGTGGCTTGGTAATTCTCGTAGGTGGAATTGATATTTTTATTGGTGGCTTTGTATCCCCGATGTTAGGTTCTTAGGTATGAAGCTGACAGCTATTGTTTTATGTGCCGTATTCTTTGTGGGGTGTAAAAAGAAGGGTATTCAAGAGGGGAATGAAGTGAATAAGAAGCCTAAGGAGGCGGTGAAACAACCCATTATTGCAGAGGAGGGAGCTAAGGGTGGAGGGGCTCAACTTGATATTACAGTTCCTGTTGAGATGGGCTGGAAGTCAGTCACGGTAGATTCTGGCAGGAATACCGGTTATTACAATTCGCTAGGCCACGGGATAGACGGAGGGGTGGCAATTGCCTATTATGATGCGACGAAAGGTGATCTTAAGTGCGCGATGTATGCCGAGGATGGTGAAGTGGCCTCCTGGAACGTTGATCTTGTGGATAGTCTCGGCGATGTGGGTCTGCGCCCCTCGTTGGAGCACGATCCTGCCGGTAACCCCGCTATTTCCTATTATGATTGGACCAACAGAAATCTTAAATATGCGGTTTATCGTAAGGAAACCTGGGTGATAGAAACGGTTGATGAGGAGGGGGATGTTGGTCAGTTCTCCAGTTTGCACCATGATGCTGA
>Ga0315316_10001739_pt1 | contig 15512 bp, 13 predicted proteins | sample M160m3416metaG_FD_203702 | JGI IMG/M metagenome (GOLD analysis project Ga0315316, IMG submission 203702) | Ammonia-oxidizing marine archaeal communities from Monterey Bay, California, United States - M1 60m 3416 | ecosystem: Environmental > Aquatic > Marine > Intertidal zone | place: USA...
GAACTGTATCATTTTCTCATGGAACGACTTCAAATCCAGCTTATGCGATAACTGAAATTTTTAAAAATTCTAACATAATTATTACAGGAGGTCCTGTAAATGACGAATTAACAACACCTACTGGTGCAAGTATTTTAGTAAATCTAGCCTCTTCATCCAAAGAATTCTTTGTTGATATGAGTATAGATTCAGTTGGATATGGTTCTGGGACAAAGGAATTTGATAGTTTTGCTAATGTATTAAAAATAATTCAGGGAAAATCAAATGAAACTCTTGACAAAGATACTGTAAAAATACTTGAAACAAATCTTGATGATGTTTCTGGTGAAGTCATTGCAAATACAATAGAGAAATTAATGGAAAATGGAGCAAAAGATGTTACTGTAACACATGCAATCACAAAAAAAGGAAGGCCATCACAATTAATATCTGTAATATGTGACTCACAAAATGTAAATTCATTACTAAAAATACTCATTAATGAAACAAGAACGTTAGGAGTTAGAATTAGAACTTCACAAAGATATGTGGTACCACGTAAAATCCTTAAATCTGTCGTAAGGCTTGAAAATAAAGATTTTATGATACATTACAAAATTTCAGATTCGGAACATTTCAAATTAGAGTATGAAGATGTTAAATCAATATCCAATGAATTGAACATATCTTTTAATAAAACAGAAGAATTGTTAAGAGATCAGATTAAGAAAAAAAATGACTGATTTGAATCAATTATTAAAATGGTTTTCTGATAAGAATAAGGTACTTGTTTCATTATCTGGTGGTGTGGACAGTGCACTAGTAGCATATGCTGCAAACAAAAATTTAGGTAAAAATGCAGTTGCTGTAACTGCTGATTACAAAACATTATCATCTGAAGAATTGAATTCTGCAAAATTAATAGCAAAAGAGATTGGAATTACTCATAAAATTATTGAATATAGTGAATTAGATAATGAAAATTTTGTGAGGAATGATGAAAGAAGATGTTTTTACTGTCGTGATGAATTGTCACACAAATTACTTGAATTGAGTCATTCTCTTGATATTGAAACAATTGTTGATGGAACTCAAAGTGATGATATGGGTGATTATAGACCTGGAATTGATGCTTTACATGGAAATGGAATTCGTAGTCCTTTATTGGAGATGAAATTTACAAAAGAACTTGTAAGACAAACTGCGAAGTCTGTAGGTCTTTCAATTTATGATAAACCATCTAACTCTTGTCTTGCCTCAAGAATTCCTTGGGGACAAAGAGTTACTGCAGAAAGATTAGCCAGAATAGAGATTGGAGAAAAAATGATTAAACAAAAAACCGGAATTCAACAAGTTCGTGTTAGAGATATTGATGGATTAGCAAGAATTGAAGTTGAATCCAAAAAACTTCATCTATTCAATGATAATACAACACGAAATGAACTCTTCTCAAAATTAAAAATGATTGGATTTTCTAATGTGGAACTTGATCCTGACGGTTATGTGACTGGAAAATTTAATGTTGTATCTTGAAATTACAGTCTTGACATTAAGCTAAGTCTTGATTTTGCTGATACTGCAATTATTGAAACAATTGCTACTGCAAGAATCACTGTTGCCATTGCACCAAATTCTGGAATAATATGAGTGCCTATGATCTCTATTTTTACATCTCCATTTTTAACTGGTATTTCAATTGAACGGAAGTCGGTATTGTTATCATTTTCGCCATAATTTGTTTGAATTGGTATGTTTGAATTTTTTTCATACATCAAAATTATGAAGTCTATATCTTGTCCATTATTTGCTCTTGAATCAATAGAATCTCTTGGCAATTTCAAATCTATAGTTCCATCTGTATTCATTGAAATATCAATTTCGAGTGAAAGGTTTTTTTGATTTAATGATATGTTCGATACTATTCCACCTTTCAATGTGTAATCAACATCAAAAGTGCCTGCATTTGGAATATTTACTTCATAACTTGATGTATATTCCCCAGATGTGTTTTTAAAAAATTCTATGTTTATTTCTTTTTCTACTTCACCAAAAGTTGCTTTTATGGTGATTGTTCCTTCATTTTTCCATTGTGGTCCTGAAGCTGTAAATGTATCTGTAAATTTTCCATCTTGTGAAATATTTACTTGTGATACCTGTATCAAATTTTTCTCGAAAAATATTTGTAATGATACTGGCATTCCGGGTATTATTTTTTCAATTGTACCTGTAATTGTAATTACATCACCTTCTTGATATGCAGTTTTGTCTGATTGTAACTTGATGTTTTGAGATTGTAGTTCTTCTTGTGCAAATGCTATGGGCATAGAAAAAACCATGCATAAAATAATTATAAAAATAATCTTTTTCACTACTCAGGTTTAATACTATTGTATATTTCTCTTACTAAAAAATAAAAAAAGGAAAAAAGATGCGAATTTAGAGTCTTGGCATTAAGCTAAGTCTTGATTTTGCTGATACTGCAATTATTGAAACAATTGCTACTGCAAGAATCACTGCTGCTATTGCACCAAATTCTGGAACAACATGTGTGCCTACAATCTCAATTTCAGTAGCATCTGCATCAAATGGAATAGTTATTGTATTTCCATTTTGTTCTGCATCATCACTTTCTTCACCGTTTACTAGAACGAAGAATGTACCATCGTTAAATGGTGTGATGATATCATCCGGAAGTGTTATACTTAATTCACTGCCATCTTCGGCATTGTGAATTGTAATTAGTAGAGAATCATCATGTGTTGATGTAATACTTTCTACGCTTCCTCCACTAATATTGTAGTCGAGAGAATCAGTAAAGTCTGCAGCCTCTTCATGTTCATCATGATGACTTGAAGTGCTTGCTTCTCTAACTGCTCCACCTTCCAAGGTGACAAAAACTACATCGTTGATGTTTGCATCACCGTATGTTGCTTTAATTTTGTATTCGCCGTCATATTTCATCAAAGGACTTGCAGTGTTGATACCAAATGAGAAACTTCCATCTGAAGAAGGAGTAAGTTGTTCGATTGTTACTACTCCTGTGGATCCTGTTACAATTATTGTGACAGGTGCTCCAGCTCTCATGTTTCCAACTTGACCATTAATCTCAATTGTAGAGTTATGATCAAATGTATCGCCATTAGTCTCTATTGATAGAGGTAATGGGCGACTTGCGTATGAATCTGCAACTGCTACCTCAACACTTTGTGTTGATGCATCAGCCTGTGATGCGGCTCCCATACTTCCTACTGCCAGAATGGCCATCAAAAGTACGATAGATTGAACGTTCATCTTGAAAATTATCTTTTGTGATGATTATTTATGTATATTTGAAATTTTATTCCTGAACTATGTCTTTGGATAGAAAATTTGCTTATTTTTTGCTGAAATGATTACAATTGTGGCAATTGCTGTCATCAAAACTAACATTGCTATTGTCCCAAATTCTGGAATGACGAAAGTTCCTATAATTTCAATCTCTTGTGAACCATATGAGAATGGAATTACCAAACTCCATTTATCTGAATCAGATATTGCATCATGATTTGTCTCATCGCCATCCACTAAAATGAAAAATCCTTCTTCATCAGTATCTATGACATGTTTTGGTAATGAAATTCTTAATTCACCATCACTAAAAGTTTCAATTTCTATTATCAGTGATTTATTTTCATAATCTGGAGTCATCTTTATTATTCTTGCACCTGATAATCCATACTTTACTTCATGTTCTTCTAACATCAGTGATTCTAGGGATTCATCTTCTACTATGGAAAATTCTGGTACATCGCTTGCAACTCCTGCAGAAATCATTCCGCCATATTCAAATTGTGTTTGTGCAAGTTCACCTGAAAAATAATTTGCCATGATTGTATATGTTCCATCTTTTTGCCAAAGTCCTCCAATCGATGTTCCAATTTCACCACCAAATGTTCCATCATCATTTACTTCTAATTCTGCAATTGTAATTAGATTATTTATTGGACTATAAACTCGTAAAATCACTTTACTATCACTATATTTGGTTTCAACCAAACCTGATACTTGTATTGGTTCTCCAGAAGCATAGGACTCTTTTTCAGTTGTTATTGTTATCATCTGGTCTTCTTGAGCAAATGATTCTCCCAGAAAAAATGGCAACAGTATGAAACTACCTATAATGAAAATAGAAATCTCTTTTAATTCCATTACTCCATCAAATACTTGGATCATATTTAACCAGTTTGTGTAAAAAAAACCAATTAGAATAGAAAAATTTTGAAATTTCCGAAAAATTTCTAATTAAATATATATTGCGCTCATAGAGACTTTGTTCAGTTTGTATAAACAATTCTTTTCAGTAACTAACGTTATGCATGGGGGATTTTATTAATGGCAACTAAGAAAAATCCCATTTTAGTCCCAGATCATGTTTATGTCCCAAAACATGAAATCATGACAAAAAATGATGCTCAAAAAGTTTTAGATGAATTCAATTGTAAACCAACAGAATTACCATTAATCTTTGTAACAGATCCTGCAATTCTTGGACTTGGTGTTAAACCAGGTGACATGATAAGAATTACAAGAAAAAGTGGAACTGCTGGTGAAAGTATCTATTATCGATATGTGGTGGAAACGTAATGGCAGAAAATTATAATCAACGTTGGCCAGTTATTCAAGATATACTTCGAAGAGAAGGTATTGCACGTCAACACCTTACTTCATTTGATGAATTTTTAGATAATGGATTACAAAGTATTATTCAAGAAGTAAATCAAATTGAAATTGAAAATGCAGAATATCCTTATAAAATACAACTTGGTAAATTAAAACTACAACAGCCAAGAATGATGGAATTAGATGGTTCCATAACTCATGTAACTCCTGCAGAAGCAAGACTAAGAAACATTTCTTATGTTGCACCACTTATGATGGAGGCTAGTGTTGTTGAAGATGGTAAAACTCTTGAAACACGTTTTGTTCATATTGGTGATATGCCTGTTATGGTTAAATCACATGCATGTATACTAAACACATTCAATGATCAAAAGCTAATTGACCATCAAGAGGATCCACGCGATCCTGGTGGATATTTTATCATAAATGGTTCAGAGAGGGTTGTAGTTGGTTTAGAAGATCTTTCGTATAACAAAATTATTGTAGATGCTGAAAAAATTGGAGGAAAAATTGTTCATAAAGCAAAAGTATATTCTTCAATTATTGGATACCGTGCAAAACTAGAACTAATCATGAAAGATGATGGAATGATTGTAGCAAAGATTCCTGGGTCACCTGTTGATATTCCAGTTGTAACTTTGATGCGTGCACTTGGTTTAGAATCTGACAAAGATATTGCAGGTGCAGTATCACTTGTTGATGAAATACAGGATCATTTGGAAGGTTCTTTTGAAAAAGCTGGTGATGTTCCAACTTCAAAAGATGCAATTGTTTACATCAGTAAAAGAATTGCACCTGGAATGTTAGAAGAATTTCAAATCAAACGTGCAGAAACACTTCTTGATTGGGGTTTATTGCCACACTTAGGAAAACACCCTGAAAATAGAAAAGAAAAAGCACACTTTATGGGTGAAGCAGCATGTAAATTATTAGAATTAAAATTAAATTGGATTGAACCTGATGATAAAGATCATTATGGAAATAAAGTAATCAAGTTTGCAGGTCAAATGCTTGCTGATCTGTTTAGAACTGCATTTCGTAATTTAGTTAGAGATATGAAATATCAACTAGAACGTTCTGGTCAAAAACGTGGAATTAATGCAGTTGCTGCGGCAATTAGACCTGGAATTGTTTCTGATAAATTGAATAATGCAATTGCTACTGGAAACTGGGGCCGTGGTCGCGTTGGTGTTACACAATTATTGGATAGAACAAATTATCTTTCAACAATTAGTCATTTAAGAAGAGTACAATCTCCTCTAAGTAGAACACAACCAAATTTTGAAGCCAGAGATCTACATTCTACTCATTTTGGAAGAATATGTCCAAGTGAAACTCCTGAAGGCTCTAATTGTGGATTAGTAAAAAATCTAGCATTATCTGCAATAATTTCGCAAAATGTTCCTTCAGAAGAAATTATCGAAAAATTATTTGATATCGGTGTATCTGATTTAGTATCTACTTCAAATGATATTAAAAAAGACGGAACAAGAATTTTTGTTGATGGAAAATTAATTGGATTTCATCAAAATGGACAAAATTTAGTTGATCAGATGCGTGAACTTAGACGAACTTCAAAAATTCATCCACATGTAGGAATATCTATTCATAAACCTGAAGAACAAGGTGCTACTCAAAGATTGTATATCAATTGTAATGCAGGTCGTGTATTAAGACCTCTTGTAATTATTAAAGATGGAAAAACATTACTCTCTCAAGATATTCTTGAGAAAATAACTAAGAAATTAATTTCCTGGAATGATCTTGTAAGAATGGGAGTAATTGAATTACTTGATGCAAACGAAGAAGAAAATTGTTATGTAACACTTGATGATAAAAATACAAAAAAATTCACGCATATGGAAATATTCCCATCTGCAATTCTTGGTGCAGGTGCATCAATCATCCCTTATCCTGAACACAACCAATCTCCAAGAAATACATATGAATCTGCTATGGCTAAACAAAGTCTAGGATTTTCAACTCCTATGATGAATACCAGTACATATGTCCGTCAACATTTGATGCTATATCCACAAGGTCCAATTGTTACAACACGTGCAATGAACTTACTTGGGATGGAAGAAAGACCTGCTGGAGTAAATTGTACTGTTGCTGTTTTACCATTTGATGGATATAACATTGAAGATGCAATTGTACTAAACCGTTCTTCTGTTGATAGAGGATTATTTAGAACATTCTTCTATAGAATTTATGATACAGAAGCTAAACAATATCCAGGTGGAATGAGAGATAACTTTGAGATACCAAACGCAGATGATAATGTCAGAGGTTACAAAGGTGAAAAAGCATACCGAATGTTAGAAGACGATGGAATTGTAGCAACTGAATCCGCTGTTATTGGTGGAGATATTTTAATTGGAAAAACAAGTCCTCCTAGATTTATGGAAGAGTATAAAGAATTTGAAACTAGTGGTCCTTACAGACGTGATACATCTGTTGGAGTGAGACCATCTGAACATGGTGTTGTTGATACTGTTGTTATGACTCAATCTAATGAAGGTGGAAAAATGTACAAAATTAGAGTACGTGATATGAGAATTCCAGAAATTGGTGATAAATTTGCATCCAGACATGGACAGAAAGGTGTATTGGGAATTTTGGCAAAACAAGAAGATCTTCCATACACTGAACAAGGAATTCAACCTGATGTTTTGATCAATCCACATGCATTTCCTTCTAGAATGACTGTTGGAATGATGATGGAATCTGTATGTGGAAAAGCAGCAGCTCTGCGAGGAAAAACATTCGATGGTTCCGCCTTTGTTGGAGAAAAAATGGATGTTGTTAAAGAAATTCTTGATAAAGAGGGTTTCAAGTATTCAGGTAAAGAAAAAATGTATGATGGCAGAACTGGTAAATCATTTGAAGTTGAGACATTTATTGGAGTTGTATATTACCAAAAATTACATCATATGGTTTCAGATAAGATACATGCTAGAGCCCGTGGTCAAGTACAAATGCTTACTAAACAACCGACAGAAGGACGTGCACGTGGTGGTGGTTTAAGATTTGGTGAGATGGAACGTGACTGTTTAATTGCATATGGTGCATCAATGCTTCTAAAAGATAGATTATTAGATGAATCTGATAAGACTGATATTTTATTATGTGAAAAATGTGGATTAACTGGTTATCACGATGCAAGAAAAAGAAAATTTGTTTGTGCACAATGTGGTGAAAACGCACCAATATCTTCAGTTTCAGTTGCGTATGCATTCAAATTACTTTTACAAGAAATACTTAGTCTAAATATTGCACCAAGATTGAAACTAAAGGAGAGAGTATAATGTCTGCTACATCTACTAAATCAATTGAAGGAATTACCTTTGCAGTTTGGTCTCCTCAAGAAATTAGAAAATATTCTGTTGTTGAAATTACACAACCTGAAACATATGATGAAGATGGCATGGCTGTACAGGGAGGTTTGATGGATGGTAGACTTGGTGTACTGGAGCCTGGTCAAAAATGTGTTACCGATGGTAATACTGCAGCTAGAAGTCCTGGCCACTTTGGTCATATTGAATTAGCAGAACCTGTTTTACATATTGCATTTGTTGATAATATTTACAAACTATTACAATCTACATGTCGTACTTGTGGAAGAATCAAGATGTCACCTGATGATATTAAAGAATTTTCTAAAATTAAAGAACGTCAAGCATCTTATACAGTTTTATCTCAAAAACGAATTCCAGATCAAATACAAGAAAAAGCAAAAAAACAAAAGGATTGTCCTCATTGTGGCAAGTCACAATACGAATTAATTTTTACAAAACCAACAACTTTTGTAGAAAAAACAGAAATTGGAGAAAACAGATTATTACCTATTACAATTAGAGAGCGATTATCAATAGTCCCTGATTCAGATCTTTCATTATTGGGATATGATCCAAAAACTGCACGTCCTGAATGGTTTGTTTTACAAGCATTGCCTGTACCGCCAGTTACTGTAAGACCTTCAATTATTCTAGAAACTGGAATTCGTTCTGAAGATGATCTTACCCACAAATTAGTTGATATTATTCGTGTAAATCAGAGACTTAAAGAAAGTAAAGAAGCTGGAACTCCTCCACTCATTGTACAAGATTTAGTTGATCTATTACAATATCATGTTACAACCTATTTTGATAATGAAGTTAGTGGAATTCCACAAGCACATCATCGTTCTGGACGACCACTCAAAACCTTAACTCAAAGATTAAAAGGAAAAGAAGGACGATTTAGAGGTTCATTATCCGGAAAACGTGTAGACTTTTCAAGCAGAACTGTTATTTCTCCAGATCCTAATTTGGATTTATCAGAAGTAGGTGTTCCTGAAACTGTAGCAAAAAAATTAACAATTCCTGAAATTGTAACTGATTGGAATATTGAAAAATTAAAAAAATTAGTAATTAATGGACCATCTGTATTTCCAGGAGTTAATTACATCACACGTCCTGATGGTGTAAAAATTAGACTGGACTTTGTTGAAGATCGTTCATTAATTGCTGACTCATTAGAAATTGGATTCTTAGTTGAAAGACATCTTATGAATGGTGATGTTGTATTATTTAATCGACAACCATCACTTCACCAGATGTCTATCATGGCTCATTATGTTCATGTTTTACCTGGAAAAACTTTCAGACTTCATCCATCTGTATGTCCACCATACAATGCTGATTTTGATGGTGATGAAATGAATCTCCATGTACCTCAAAGTGAAGAAGCACGTTCTGAGGCTATTTTACTTATGCGTGTACAGGATCAATTAATTTCTCCAAGATTTGGCGGTCCAATAATTGGAGGTCTTCGTGATTTTATCACTGGTGCTTATTTGATGACAAAAGATGGAACTACTCTAACTAGTCAAGAATTTGCAAATCTTGCTATGCTTGGAGGTTATACTGGAAAATTGCCTGAAGCTGAAAATAAAAAAGATAACCTTTACACTGGAAAACAACTTTTTTCATTATTCCTCCCACAAGATTTCAATTATGTAATGACTTCAAAATGGTCTAAAGGAACTAACGGAAAACAAAAGGATGTTGTAATTAAAAATGGTCAATTAATCAGTGGTGTTATAGATAAATCATCAATTGGTGCGGAAGAACCAGAAAGTGTCTTACATAGAATTGCAAAAGATTATGGAAACGAAAAAGCAAAAATATTCTTAAATTCTGAACTCATCATAATTAAACAATTCATCACTCATTATGGATTTAGTTATGGATATGGTGATCTTGAAGTGCCAGAAAAAGATCGAGAATCTATTATTGATGATACCCAAAAAACATATGATGAAATCCATGATCTAATTAGTCAAGAAAAGAAAGGTACACTAAAAGCAATTAGAGGAATGACTTCAAAAGAAACCTTGGAGGCATATATTATGAGTAATCTTGGTAAACTAAGAGATAGGGCTGCAACTGCTGCAAATTTGTCATTAGATGATAATAATGCAGGTAAAATAATGGCTACAACTGGTGCAAGAGGTTCATCATTAAATGTTGGTCAAATGGCCGGTGCATTAGGACAACAAGCAAGAAGAGGAAATCGTCTTAACAAAGGCTTCAATAATCGAGTATTAACACACTTTCAAGAACACGAAAATGATCCTGATGCACATGGATTTGTAAAATCCAATTACCGTGATGGTCTATCGACATTAGAATTCTTCTTCCATGCAATGGGTGGTAGAGAAGGACTTGTTGATACTGCAGTAAGAACTCAACAAAGTGGCTACATGCAAAGAAGATTAATTAATGCATTAGAACATATTAAACTTGAATATGATGGAACTGTAAGAGATCCACATGGACATATAATTCAATTTTTGTATGGTGAAGATGGAATAGATGTTGCAAAGAGTGATCATGGTGAAGCATTTAGTATTGAAAGACTAATTGAATCAGAAAGTATTATCGATTCTGGAAAAGCTGCTACTAAAGATGAGGCAAAACCTATAATCAAAAAATACACTTCTTCATTTAATCCTCGTTTGGCAAATATCGTCAATAATTCATTAGAAAATTCTAAATTAAGTAAAGAAGGCGTTGAAAAAGTAGCCAAGAAGGGATTATCACTTTATAATACTGCAAAAGCAGAACCTGGTCAAGCAGTAGGAATTGTAACTGCACAATCCATCGGTGAACCTGGCACACAAATGACATTAAGAACTTTCCACTTTGCAGGAATTGCTGAAAGAAATGTAACCTTAGGTCTTCCTAGATTAATTGAATTAGTAGATGCAAGAAAGAAACCTGTAACTCCTACAATGGATATCTATCTTTCAGGTGATGCAAAAACAGATCAAGATAAGACTGTTCAGGTAGCACGTAATATTCTACAAACCACTGTAAACCACCTAATAGTTGACGCTGACACTGATTATAAAACCAAAATTACTCTAAACCTAAACGAGCGAAAACTATCTGATCGTGGTTGTACTATTGATGATGTTACTACTGCATTAGAATCAAACAAAAAATTTAAGATGGAAACAATGGGTAATTCTGTTGTACTAAATCTAGTTGATGAAGAAGCAGATGCTCCTGCAGTAATTACTATAAGAAATAAAGTTCTAAAAACAACTGTAAAAGGTGTACCTGATATTGAACGTGTCACAATTGTCAAAAAAGGAGATGAATATGTAATTCAAACCACTGGTTCTAATCTCTCTAAAGTATTGGAAGTACAAGGAATCGATAAAAATAATGTTAGAACAAATAATGTTTCTGAAATTGCTGAAACTCTTGGAATAGAGGCTGCAAGAAATGCCTTGATTAATGAATTAAGTAATACTCTTGAAGATTCTGGATTGGAAGTTGACCAAAGATATCTCATGTTGGTATCTGATTTGATGTGTCATCGTGGATATATGCAACAAATTGGTAGGCATGGAATTGCAGGAACAAAAGATAGTGTATTAGCACGTGCTTCATTTGAAATCACTGTTCCAACTATTGCAGGTGCAGCAAGAACTGGTGAAACTGAACAATTAAGAGGAATCACAGAAAATGTAATTGTTGGAAGTCAAATTCCAATTGGAAGTGGAACTGTAGATTTATACATGCAAGTTGCAAAAAAGCGCGGTTCATATAAATCATAAAAAAATAATAACTAAGAAGATGATTATAGAATATGTCTGATCTTCTAGAAAATTGGGTCGATAAGATTCGAACTAATGATCCTACACAAGTTGTTCATCTGTATCATGATGATGGATTATTACTTGGAACATTTTCTGATAAAGAGCGAATAGGTCGTAATATGATACTGGAATATTTTGAAAATCTACTAAAATCAAAAGTTGATGTTGAAATTATCACACAACATAAACATCAATCTGAATTTTTGACAACAAATTCAGGCCTCTATAATTTCATTGTAAATGAAAAAATTGTTAATGCAAGATTTTCCTTTGTTTTTATAAAAACTGAAAATGATTGGAAAATTTTATCTCATCATTCATCAGTTCTACCTGAAAATTGAAGACTTTTAATCACAATATACTCTTGACAAACATTGGCCAAGAAAGATCCTGATTATAAAAAACCTCAAAACCCAAAAAGTTTTGGAGCATTTCTCAAGAAAAGAGCACCAATTTATCTTGGATTGATTGGGTTATTCTTTCTGTTTGCATATCCTGCACTTACGGAAAAAGATCTTAATTCAATTCTAAACGATCCATATGAAGGAAATGAAAGAATTGCTGTAGATCTGGTCAAATTTTATTCTGGACCTAATGATTCTGGAATTACTATTCTACAAGTTATTGAAGAGAAGATTAACGATAAACATTCTGATCAAAAAATATTTGATGATGAGGAAACTTGGGCAAAATTTGTTGTAGAATCTCTTGAAAATAGAAATGCAGAGTTTACTCATGAGGTGGTCTTTCTGTTTAACGCTGAAAATAATCAATCGATGATGTATGGATGGTATGTAAACATTGAAACTGGGGAAATATCTCCAATTGATACCACTTCTAAAAGTATTCAACAAACAGTTGACTATTTTGACTAGTTCTTTAGGTATTAATTATCAATAATCTTTGAAAATATATGAAAACACGATTAGGCGTATCATTCGAAATTGATTTTGCTCATACTTTGAGAGGTCATCCAAAATGTGGTAAACCACATGGTCATACGTCTAGAATTATAGTTGAGGTTCAAGGTGATGTCAAAAAAGGTGCTTCATATGAAGAAAATATGGTGATTGAGTTTGATAAAATGAAAAAACTTTGCTGGGAAACAATTGAACAACTTGATCACCGAAATCTTAATGACTTGTTTGATTTTCCGACATCAGAAAATATTGCTGAATGGATATTTGAAAATTTGAAAGATAAAATTCCATTGCATTCTGTAAAATTCTTTGAAGGAACAAACAAGTATTGTGAAATTACTTCTGACTAGAAATTACATTGAAAAAATCTGAACTACGAAAATTGATTTCTAATTACACTCTACTAAAAATTAAGTCAAAAAAACATAATGTCTATGAACAACTAAAAGAAATAGAACATAGATATTTTCATGAAACTGGTAGGAATATTTTTGATGATGTATCTTAGGTTAAATCGCCATCTTTTAGTTTCTTAAGATCTAAAATTCTGACACATTCTTCGAGTTCTTCGGGTAAATGATCATTTATTGGTCGTTGACAGTTCTTGCAAATTGTACCTTCCATGTCTGAATTTGGTTTTGCCATCATAATTATCGCCAGTCCTTGATATTCGTTGTACATTTTGGACATTTAACTCCGTTTACCACTGTACCACATTTGTTACATTTTGATAAATAACCAATCATATCATTTTTTCCAGTTTTTGTATATTTGAAAATTAATGCAAATGCAGTTAAAATTCCAATTGCTGCTCCTATAACCCATAATAACATAATATCCTGTGGACTTTATTCAATTAAAAACTAACTAAATATTCATACATACTCGTGAATAAACATGAATTTTTAACTTTTAGAACTTTTTTTTATCGCCTTCTAGTAATCCGGGACCAATGTGATCTTGTCTATATGACTAGATAACATCTCCTTATCTTCAAATTTTGATTCACAATAAGGGCATGAATGTTCTTCCATACATTACATCATATATTACTAAATAAAAACGACGACCGTAAAGCTGTATTTATTCTAGTTCATATTATTGATTAATCATGCCTGAAATTTGGTTAAACTATGGTCAAAATGAAGTAGTTTTAGATATACAAGCCGAAAATTTGGATGAACGAATCGAGTTTGAAAAAACAACAATTGATGATTCAACAATTAATGAAAATCTGGAAGAATTAGACCTTTCAAAACCAACTGAAATTGTAATCCAAAATTACACTGCATCTGTACAAAAGATTCTTGGTAAACTTTACGAACGATGTGATATCAAATCTTTTTCAAAACCCAAATTGTTAGTTGACAAAAGAAATCTACCACAAATAAAATCAAATAATCCTGACACTGTTGCTATTAATGAGTTTGAAGAAAAAGAATTATCAAATTCAAATCTAGTTTTTTTAGGAGAGATACAGTTTGACGGATTGTTTGGATATGAAACTGTTGCAACTCGATTGTTACGTAAATTTGGCTCTGAAAAAATGTTAGATGCATTTTTTCATCGTTCAAATGATTTGCCAAATCCAGGTAAAGATTCTGTATGTATCAATGACGCAAAAAAATTCACAGATGGATTTGAGGTATCCTGTATAGAAATAACCGCAAACAGAAAAGGGATCTCAGGCTTACAGGTTGGTCATCCAAATAAAACATCATCAATTTCATCATCATTAGTAAAATCTACACCAACATTTGAAGAAAAATTCCGTACAATGATAATTAGTACTGGAAAGGATGCAAGTAATCAAACATTATCGTCATCACTAAATTCAATATGGAATTTTTATACCTCGATAAAAAATCAAGGATTGGTAATCTTAGTTGCTGAATGTATGGGTGGTCTGGGTTCAGAAACATTTCAAAAATTAATTGATGGCCGCATAACTGCTGAAAAGATTAAACACGTATCAAAATATGAAGATGGAATGGAAAATCTTCTTTATCTATCAGAAATTCAGAAAATATTTCAAATTGGAATTACCTCAGTTCTTCCAGAATTATATATCAAGAAACTTGGATTAATTCATTTAGATGGAATTAAAAAAACAATGGATTATATTCTAAAAAATCAAGGACCGCGACAAAAAATTCAAGTTATAGAAGATGGAGCACGCACACTTTTAAGGGAAAATTGAATTCGGTATAGGTGCACACAAAACTGCTAAAATAATAACTCCAATGTAAATAATCTTTCTATTCTTTGATAGAGGTGATATGTCATCTAATGGTTTTGCATCTTTACTTCTTGAACTTAGAATTAAAATGAAAATTGCCATCATCCAATAGTTCAGTAATACTAAAACACCAAGACTTGCATATGTTGCATACTTGTGCAATTTCTTCCCTAAAATTACTCTTGACATATGACCTCCATCTAACTGCCACGCCGGCAATAAATTCAAAAATGTAATTAAAAATCCAAGCCATGCCGCAAACATTATTGGAGACATTATTACTTCAACATCATCTCTATCCTTGTCAAACAATGCAAGTGCACCTTTCATGATCAAATTTTCATTCATAGGAAAAAGTGTTGAACCCATCATAAGATCTTCTGCAATTTGACTATCAATTACAGGTGACGTCCATGCACCAAAAATTACAACAATCACTGCAACTACTAATCCTGCTATTGGACCAGCTACTGCAATATCAAATAAAATATCTCTATTTACTGTAAGACTTCTTGATTGAATGAATGCACCAAATGTTGGTATTCCTACAATTGGAATA